>ENA-OQBD01000030-OQBD01000030.1-human-gut-metagenome-genome-assembly--contig:-NODE-30-length-83521-cov-14.144855_pt1 | contig 83521 bp, 63 predicted proteins | sample MGYA00242742_ERZ504543 | MGnify/ENA primary metagenome ERZ504543 (study PRJEB26092, sample SAMD00036239) | human gut metagenome | host: Homo sapiens | study: EMG produced TPA metagenomics assembly of...
CAAGAGGAGGTACCTGGACATGTCGAAGCTGGAGGAGATGGACGAGCTGAGCAAGAAGGCGGAGGGCTAGAGCAAGGCGGGGCCGAGGCCGCCTCGATCAATTTGCGAAAGAATCTTGACGGTACCTAGGGCAACAGTCGCATAGGCTCCTCAATCCACACAATGCAATGTCTGGCACCGTAGCGCACTTCGCCACGGTGCCCTTTCTTTCAAACTGCGATTTCAATTGATGTCCGCTCGGTCTATAGCAAATATGCACGCTGAGAGCGAAATTCGGGCTTGGAATTGCGCCGATGGGCACTTACTCCAACCCCAGCCTCAACGGGGCAAATAGACCCCATTTCCTTTGATTTAACCCAATAAACGAACCCTTTTACCATGGCATAGACAGCCCCATAGCTACAATCATGTTGTCGTGCTTGAGTCTCTGAAAGGAGATCCAAGCTATGTCGAATAGGAAAGATAACAAGGGCCGAATTCTCCATCGCGGAGAAGGCCAGCGCCCAGACGGTCGTTACTCGTTTAAATACACCAATTGGATGGGAAAGACCCGCTTTGTCTATTCGTGGACTTTGACAATTCACGACCAAACGCCACACGGCAAAAAGAGAGACCTCTGCTTAAGGCAGAAAGAACAGCAGATTCAAAAAGACCTCTTCGACCACATTGCACCTGAGAACATGAACGTCATGACTCTGGTTGAGAACTACCTTGCGACCAAGGTTGCGGTACGAAAGACAACTGTTAGCGCCTATAAAACCGTCACCAATTACCTGAAAACAGACAGCTTCAGCAAAGCCCAAATATCAAACATTACGGTGTTGGATGCAAAGAAATGGCTCATCCACCTTCAGCAAGATGTTGGAAAGGGATATAGCAGCGTCTGTAGCATCCGAGGCGTACTCAGACCAGCTTTCCAACTGGCTGAAGAATGCGGAATTATAAGACGCAACCCTTTTAACTTCGAACTTATCAATGTTCTGGTCAACGATACGGTATCTAGAGAATCGCTAAGCGTTAGACAAGAACGGCTATTCCTTGAGTTCATGCGCTCGGATCATCACTTCTCGCGCTATTTTGAAACTTACTTTATCTTGCTGAACACTGGACTCAGAATTTCTGAATACTGCGGCCTGACCTTTGATGACATTGACTTCGATAGCCACTGTATACGTGTTCAAAAGCAGCTTCATCGCGCGAGAGATATGCAGTATTACATTGAAGAACCCAAGACGAAATCTGGTATGAGATATATCCCTATGACCGCTTCTGTCGAAAAGGCCTTCCACAGTCTCATCGAACAGAGGGCGCAGCCAAAAGAAGAGCCTATTATTGATGGGGTAAGGGGCTTCATCTGCCTAGATAAGAATGAGATGCCATGCGTTGCCCTGCATTGGGAACATAGGCTCAAACGCGCCGTCATTAAGCACAACCGCATCTATAAGGAAGAGCTGCCTCATATAACCCCGCACCAGCTCAGGCACACTTTCTGTAGCCGAATGGCACGCGCTGGCATGAGTCCAGCAAAGCTCAGATACATTATGGGGCACTCAGATATCAACACCACCTACAACGTTTACACCCATCTTGGGCTTGAAGATATTCAAGACGAGATGCTTGCTATTGAACAAAACCGCAGGTAGACATTGGTAGTAAAAATTTGAGCCGTACTACGTTTTTACTACTTTTGCTTCTACTTTTGACTGATTTCTGGTTTTAATAAAGTGGATTTCCTTCCCTATATTGGAAACTAATTTTTAGAACCATTCAACTCGTTGAATGCAGTAGAAGTGTTGGAGATAAAGGTCTTATCTTGTTATTATCGCAGGTAAAGATTGATATTTGAGCGCTACTTCAAACTGGCCAAGAAATAAAACTTGGCATGCGCCCGGCTTCGACTCTTTAGCAGCCTTCTGTATGAAAGGTATCGTTCTATGCAACGTGTACTGTTTATCTGTCACGGCAACATCTGTCGCTCGACGATGGCTGAGTCGGTGTTTACCGAGCTGGTGCGGCGCGCCGGGCGCGCGGGCGAGTTTGTCATTGACTCCGCTGCGACCTCGACCGAGGAGATCGGCAACCCGCCACACCACGGTACCGTTGCCAAGCTGCGCGAGGTCGGGATTCCCGTCGTCGCACATCGTGCACGTCAGGTGCGTCGCGCGGAGTATGGCGACTGGGACCACATTGTCTATATGGACGACGAGAACGCGCGTGGCCTGCGTCGCATCTTTGGCGACGACCCCGACGGCAAGATTACGCGCATGCTCGATTGGACCGAGCGCCCCGGCGACGTGGCCGACCCCTGGTACACCGGCAATTTCGATGCCACCTACCGCGACGTACTCGACGGCTGCACCGCTATGCTCGAGCAGCTGTAGGCAATCGAGGTCGCGGGCCACGCCTTTGTCACATCCGGGACTAGCCCTAGACCGGCTTGACCTCCAGCTTTATCCCCTCGGCGCAGGAGTCGCCCAAAACATCCGAAAGGGCCCAGGTCGCATATAGCGGCAAATAGAGAACCGCTCCGTTGCGCTCAACGTTGCCTCTCGAGAAAACAATCCCGAGCCTTACGCCATATTCAGCCGTATCAAGCACATGACCGAGCGCAGCGTGCGCGTGGTAATAGGAGCCCGATTTAACCTCGATCGGAACAGCCGTCCCATCCGGTCCATCGACCACAAAGTCCACTTCACCGCGCTTTTTTGTCTGATAGTAGTAAAGCTGGCGATTTTGGGCAGCCAGCTGCTGGGCCACCACGTTTTCGTAAATGCCGCCCAGATTGGGCTCCTTGCTATCAAGATACGCCGCTTGGGCGACTCCGACGGGGTAGCGCGCCATCAACATGCCCGTATCCGATTGATATAGCTTGAACTGCGATGGCCGTGCCGTCTTGAGCAAGGGCGATTTTGGCTCGGTTACGATATCGGCTTTGAGAGCAACGCCGGCATCGACAAGCCATACAAAATCTCGCTGATACTTCTCGTAGTGAGCCTTGGGGTCAATGGAATTGAGCACGAAGCGCTTGTTTTCGCCCTCGAGCATAATAGGGAGCTGATCGTAAATGCTCTGCACCTGAAGGGCTCGCCCGCTTGCATACTTGGAGATATCCCGCCGGTACTGTTCGTTGAGCTCTGACTGTAGCTGACGAACAGAGGCAAGGTCGCCCTGCGTGTCAAGGAAACGCTGCACGACCTCCGGCATTCCGCCGACAACGGTATAGGTCCTGAAGTTTGCCATCATCGCGTCATGAATGTAATCAGGAACGGGCCTCTCGCTGATACACGCGTCACGTATCGTTTGGCGAGCCCCCTCGCTCGCCCCGGTTGCCCAGCAAAACTCCTCAAAATCGAGCGGGAACATCCTAAGCTCGTGGACATACCCCACGGGATAGGACCTGACGCCCTTGAACTGAGTCCCGAGCATTGACCCCGAAAACGCCCAGCGGCACCTCCCGTCCTCAACAAGGAACTTTGCCATCGTCATGATGTCGGGGGCCTCTTGGACCTCATCGATAAACACGAGCGTTTTGCCTGGCGCAATCGACTTTCCCGAAAGAAGCGTCACCCTGCTGATGAAATCATCGGCATTCCGCGCCTCGAGAAGAGCATCTTTTGCCTGGCGGTTTTCCATGAGGTTAAGCTCGATGTAGGTTGCATGGTTGGCTTTGCCAAATGCGCGAATCGAATAGCTTTTGCCAATCTGGCGAGAACCCGTAATGAACAAGGCCTTTTGCTCGGAAGACTTCAGCCAACGCTCCAGCTCTGCCGCTATTTTCCTGCGCAGCATAGGCTCTCCCCTCGGTGTCATCGAATGAAATGCAAAGTTTTATATGCTTGATTATCGATGAAACGCAGAATTTTTAGAACCTAAAATCGGATGAAATGCAGAGATTTGAAATTATAAGCAAAAGAAGGGGCATCGCCGGCGAATGTGTCAAAGGGGCTGCCCCTTTGTCACATTGCGCTCGACTACTCGTCAACGATCTCGGCAAGCCAGACGTTCAGCGTATCGACCTCGGGGCAGCAGAACTTTGCCGTACCGGGCTCGTTGCCAGGCACGGTTCCGCCATAGCGCAGGATATCGATATAGGGAAAGCCCACGTGACAGGCCATAGCGCACATCTTGCCGCGGTCTCGATCGAAGTCGAAGACGTCTCCCGGCTTGTGACCATGGTGACAACGGCACGCACCCAGCTGGTCCACGCAGCTCACGCGGATACGCGGACGCTTGCCACGCGGCGCACCGAGCGGCCCGTTCTCGCCCGCAGGCTTGACGCCGCCCTCGCCGGCGTTACTCATGGTCGATCACATCCAGGCAGGCCTCGATGGGAAGGCCGGCCGACTTGTCTTCTTGGTCGGCATTGCGCTCGATAAGCTCGGCCACCACACGCATGGCGTCGGTCGTCGCACGCTGTAAGCTCCAGCCGGCCATAACGCGACCCACGAGCACCGACGAGAACGTGTCGCCCGTGCCCGGGAAATACACCGGGATCAGCTCAAAGGGAATCGTGAAGTACTCTCCCGCCACATGGTCGTAGCCGATGACGGCACTCGCCCCGTCGACCTTCGCGCTCGTAATGACCACCGACTTGGCGCCCAGCGCGAGCATGGCGTCCACGAGCGCACGAGCCTCATCGGCCGTAATCTGCTCGGCCATAGGCGTATCGGTGAGCAGACACGCCTCGGTATAGTTGGGCACCGCGTAGTCGGCGCACTCGACCAGGCTGCGCATAAGGCCGATGGTCGATTCGGGCACGCCGGCGTAGAGCCTGCCGTTGTCGGCCATGATGGGGTCGACGAACACCTTGGTGCCTTTTTGCGAACGGCGGTGGCAAAAGTCCGAGATGATGCGCGCCTCTTCCTCGGTCACGATAAAGCCGGTCGAGATGGCGTCGAATTCAAAGCCGAGCTCCTCCCAGATGGCAAGACTCTGACGCACGTACTCCGTGGTGTCGTGGATGTAAAACTTGGGGTAGTTGAGCGTATCGGAAACGAGGGCCGTCGGCAGGTTGTGGATACGGTAACCCATGTGCGACAGCACCGGCAGCATGGCAGAAAGCGCGACCTTACCGTAGCCGCACATATCGTTGATCAGCAGCAGCTGAGTGTTCTTCATGAGTGTCCCCCTTGGGTCGGGTGCGACGCGACGGCGCCATAGTGCGACTAAGTGTAGCGCAGGGGGCGTTGCAAGCGGGCGCAGGCGCCGAGGAGGGCACATTGTTGCGGAAAGGTTACGGAAATGGGAGGCAAAATCGCGGCGGTAGCGGCACAGTAGCTGCCATCTATTTACTACCATTCCAAAACTATGCCGGATTACTACGATAAACCGTTAGCCTCCAACCACAACGAATTGCACTCCGGCAAAACCGCAGGTAGACAGCTTGTGATTTTACGAAAAACAATGCCGAGGTCTGATATTTCGAATTCATCGTAGTAATCCGGCATAGTTTTGGACAAAGCAACTTCGAAAGGGTGTCACCGCAGCCCAAAATGATTCGTTTTCCTCCGTCCCCCACGGATCACTCAACAAGAGCGTCCCCAACGACTATCCCAACAAGGGCAACGCCGATGTTTTGGCGAAGTCAGCGAAAACCCGTCAGAGCGAGCAAGGTGCCTTGAAGCAAGGCGGCATTGACCTTCTGGTCATGCCGCCGAAGTTGAAAGGCAGATTGCCGCTCTGGCGGGTTTGCAGCGTCGAGCCGTTGCGCGGTTTGGCAAAACCGCGCAACCACTAGTTTGGTACCTTGACATTCATTTCTCATGCTCCTAGATTGGTTAGGCACAAAACAATTCCACTACCTAACTAAAGAAAGGAGCAACACTAATTCATGTGCGATGAACCTCTTAACCTTTGTTCGCACGAGCCCGGCGGCGACCCGTCACAGCCGGCGGATGTACCCGAAGCGGTCAGTGCCGAAGACAAACTCGCCAAGCGCATCCTGAGCGGCCTGGGTTTTTGCGGCCATTACATGCATTTTCATGGCGGAGGCGTGTCCGGCAAGGCGCCCATCATCTGCCTGCTGGCCAAGCAGCCCGGCGGCGAGATGTCGCAGCAGGAACTCGGCATGCACTTTGACCTCAAGCCGGGGTCGCTTTCCGAGATCCTGTCCAAGCTCGAGGTCAACGGTCTCATCGAGCGCAGCCGTAACCCCAAGGATCGACGGCAGCTCACCATTCGCCTGACCGAAACCGGCCGGGAAAACGCCCGCATCGACCAGGCGGCCCGCATCCGCTTTAGAGAACGGGCCTTTAGTGCCCTCACTCACGACGAGCGCGAGCAGCTCGCCGAAATGCTCGAGAAAATCCGTGTAACCTGGGAGGAACTGGATGATTAAAACCCTCATGGGCAGCATCCGCGACTATATGAAAGTCGCTGTTGCCACGCCATTGCTCGTGCTTGGCGAGGTGCTCTGCGAGATGCTGATTCCATTTATCACCGCCAACCTGATCGACGCCATCAAAGACGGCGCCACCGTAGCCGAGATGCTTCCCACCGCGGGCTTTTTGGTGCTCATCGCGCTGACGTCGCTTGCTTTTGGTGCCGCCGCCGGCGTCACCTGCAGCCATGCGAGCTGCGGCTTCGCCAAGAACCTGCGTCACGACCTGTTCTACAAGATCCAGACGTTCAGCTTTGCCAACATCGATGAGTTCTCGAGCTCCTCGCTCGTCACGCGCCTGACCACCGATATCAACAACGTGCAGCAGGCCTTTATGATGATCATCCGTATCGCCGTGCGCGCGCCGCTGGTATTGATCTTCGCCTTTACCATGGCGTTTATCATGGGCGGCAGCGTTGCCATGGTCTACCTGGTCATCATTCCGCTGCTGGGCTTTGGGCTGTTCTTTATCATCTTTAAGGTGCGCCCCATCTTCTCGCGCGTGTTCCACAAGTACGATGCCCTTAACGAGTCCGTCGAGGAAAACGTCACCGGCATGCGCGTGGTTAAGAGCTACGTGCGCGAAGACTTTGAGAAGGAGAAATTCGCGACCGCCGCACGCGACGTCCAGATGGACTTCACCCGCGCCGAGAAGCTGCTCGCCTTTAACAACCCCATGATGAACATCTGCGTCAACGGCGCGTTTGTCGTCATCATCTACCTGGGATCCAAGCTCATCATCACGAGCCAGGGCACGCTGTTCGACGTGGGCCAGCTCTCCTCGATCTTTACCTATGGCTTCGCGATCCTCATGAGCCTGATGCAGCTGTCGATGATCTTTGTCATGGTGACCATGGCCGACGAATCGGCGCACCGCATTACCGAGGTGCTGGCCGCCGAGCCCACGATCGCCGATCCCGCCGAGCCCGTGCTCGAGGTTGCCGACGGTTCCATCGACTTTGACCACGTGAGCTTTAAGTATTCCGCGCATGCAAAGCGCCAGGCGCTCGACGATATCGACCTGCACATTAAGAGCGGCGAAACCATCGGCATCATCGGCGGTACCGGCTCGGCCAAGTCCACGCTCGTTAACCTCATCGCCCGCCTGTACGACGCCACCGAGGGCACCGTGCGCGTGGGCGGCATGGACGTGCGCGACTACGACTTGGACGCCCTGCGCCACCAGGTGGCCATGGTGCTGCAGAAAAACGTACTGTTTAGCGGCACCATTGCCGAAAACCTGCGCTGGGGCGACCCGAACGCCACCGACGAGGAAGTCCGCGAGGCGGCACATCTGGCCTGCGCCGATGAGTTTGTCGATGGCTTCCCCAAGGGCTATGACACCTGGATCGAACAGGGCGGCTCCAATGTTTCCGGCGGTCAGAAGCAGCGCCTGTGCATCGCGCGTGCCCTGCTGCGTCGCCCCAAGATTTTGATCCTGGACGACTCCACCAGCGCCGTCGACACCAAGACCGACGCCAAGATCCGCGCAGGGCTGGCAAGCTATCTGCCCAACACGACCAAGCTCATCATCGCCCAGCGCATTAGCTCCGTGCAGGATGCAGACCGCATCATCGTCATGGAGGGCGGCCGCATCGCGCAGATCGGCAACCACGATGAGCTGCTCAAGACGAGCGAGATCTACCGCGAGACCTTTACCTCGCAGAACAAGATGTCTGCCGAGGGCGAAGAGGCCGTCGAAGCCGACACCGAGGCATCCGCAACACAAGCTCAGACCCAGGAAGGAGGCGAGGCACATGAGTAAGGCAACGACCGCCGAGCGCGCGCTCAACCGCAAGGGTGGCACCATGTCGCGCCTCATCAAGACGCTCTTTGACTTCTACCCCGTGCTTTTGCCCCTCGTCGTCGTCGGCGTGGTGCTCTGCGCCATCATCAACTCCATCGGCGCGACCTTCCTTCAGAGCGCCCTGCAGATTATTAGCGAATCGTGGCAGTCGGGCGATTGGGAAGCTGCACAGCCCAAGATCGCACAGCTCGTGACCACCCTCGCCTGCATCTACGGCGTCGGCATCCTGTCCTCGCTCTTCTGGAACCGCGCCATGGCCATCGTCACGCAGGGCTCGCTCGAGAAGCTTCGCGAGAAGATGTTCAACCGCATGCAGGACCTGCCGATTCGCTACTTCGACACGCACCAGCGCGGCGACATCATGAGCCACTACACCAACGACATCGACACGCTGCGCCAGATGATCAGCCAGTCGCTGCCCAACCTGCTCATGACGACCATCGTCATCGTCACGGTGTTCTTTATCATGCTGTACTACAGCGTTTGGATGTGCCTGGTCATTGTGGCAGGCGTCGCCTTTATGACCTTTATGACCAAGCTGCTCGGCTCCAACTCCGCGCGCTTCTTTATTGCACAGCAGACCGAGCTCGGCGTGGTCGAGGGCCATATCGAGGAGGTCATGAACGGCCAGAAGGTCGTCAAGGCGTTCTGCCACGAGTCTGCCGCCGAGGCCGATTTTGACGAGCGCAACGAAAAGCTCTTCGAGGTCTCCCAGAAGGCCAACATGTACGCCAACATCCTCATGCCCATCCTTATGAACCTGGGCAACCTGCTCTACGTGCTGGTGGCCCTTGCCGGCGGCATTTTCCTGGCGCTGGGCGTGCCCAACCTGAGCATCTCGGGCATGGCGCTGTCCATCGCCGTCGTGGTGCCGTTCCTTAACATGACCAAGCAGTTCTGCGGACAGATCGGCCAGATCTCGCAGCAGATCAACGCCGTGGTCATGGGTCTGGCCGGCGCCGACCGCATCTTTGAGCTCATCGATGAGGAGCCCGAGGCCGACGAAGGCTACGTGACACTCGTCAACGCGCAGGTCAACCCCGACACCTGGCAGCTCGAGGAGGCTGACCACCACACTGGCATGTGGGCATGGAAGCATCCGCACCGTGCAACCGGCGAGATCGAGTACGTACCGCTGCGCGGCGACCTGGTCATGGACAACGTCGACTTTGGCTACACGCCCGACCACGAGGTGCTGCACGGCGTGTCCGTGTTTGCCAAGCCAGGCCAGAAGGTCGCGTTTGTCGGCGCCACCGGTGCCGGTAAGACGACCATCACCAACCTCATCAACCGCTTCTACGACATTGCCGACGGCAAGATCCGCTACGACGGCATCAACGTCAACAAGATTCGCAAGGCCGATCTACGCCGCTCGCTGGGCGTGGTGCTACAGGACGTGAACCTGTTCACCGGCACCGTGATGGACAACATCCGCTACGGCAACCTGGACGCCACCGACGAGGAGTGCATCGCGGCGGCAAAGCTCGCCGGTGCCGACGACTTTATCACCCGCCTGCCCGACGGCTACGACACCATGCTCACCGGCAACGGCGCGCAGCTGTCGCAGGGCCAGCGCCAGTTGATCTCGATCGCACGCGCCGCCGTCGCCGATCCGCCGGCGATGATTCTGGACGAGGCCACGTCGAGCATCGATACCCGCACCGAGGCCATCGTGCAGGCGGGCATGGACAAGCTCATGGAGGGTCGCACGACGTTTGTCATCGCGCACCGTCTTTCCACCGTGCGCAACTCCGACGCAATCATCTGCCTGGACCACGGTCGCATCATCGAGCGCGGCAACCACGACGAGCTGATCGCCAAGCGCGGGTACTACTACCAGCTGTATACGGGTGCATTTGAGCTCGAGTAGAACTGGTTACTGACGGAGGGCGCCCCGGGGGCGGCGGGTAATTCCTCCGTGCTCAAACAATCTCGCTGCGCTGCGAAACTGCGCGCGGAGGAAATACCCCGCCGCCCCCGGGGCGCCCTCCTACGCGCAATCAGCCCGTCGTTTAGAACGGAATAAAAGTTAGCGAGGCCCTGGCCAGTTGGTCAGGGCCTCTTTTTGTGGGCTTAGCGGTCCTCGCGTTGCGGCCCGGCTGCCTCGGCTTTCTTTACGCGGTTCTTGTCGATGTACATGTTTTTGTCGGCTTGTGAAAAGAGCTCGCGCATCGTGGGCGGTTCATCAAAATCGCTGGAAAGCGCATAGCCCACCGCATAGCTGATAGGCATGTCGGGGTGAGCCTCGGAATACTCGTTCACGTTCGCACGGACCCGAGCGAGACGGGACTCCACGGCAGCTCGATCGGCATCCCACAGCACCGCGATAAACTCATCGCCGCCGTCGCGGCCCACAAAGCAGGCCTCGGACGCCACGCGCCCCAGCTGCTGGGCAAAAGAACGGATGTATTCGTCACCCTTCTCGTGGCCAAAGCGGTTATTGACCGTATGCAGATTATTAAGATCGAAGACACACAGCGCAACGGGCGCTTCAGCGGAAACGGGATGCTCCTGGCCCAAGATTTCCTCGCACTTGTTCTTGTTGGGCAGTCCCGTAGCTTCGTCGAGATAAACTTTGCTCTGCAGCTCGCGATTGAGTGCGCAGTGCGCACCGCGCGAACAAGTTCGACCGCAAAGGTCGTCACCAAGCCCACGATGTCGATGACCACCAAGCCCTCAAGGCGATTGAGCGCCGTAGCCTTCTCCTGGGAGTAGTCCTCCGCAAGCCTCGTGGCATCGTCACAAATGCCAAAGAACTCCTCGCTCATGGCGATGATGTCGGTGTTCTCGTGGCCGACTTCGCGCACACGGGCAATCTCGGTTCGAAGCTCGTCAAAATAGCTCGCGAGTTCGGTCATCTTTGCCTGATACTCATCGTCATCCAGACGGACGAGATTGAGGTCGTCGCTTCCGTAGCGCAAACCATTAATGTATGAATCAACGGCCTTGAGCAGGTCGTCTTGTGGCTGGCCTGCGTCCTCGAGCTTAACGATTCGCTGCGTGGTGCCGCGCACCAGACCGGCGTAGTTGACCACGCGCGCCGTGCCCTGGATGTCGGAGACGAGCAGCATAACATTGATGAAGAAGAAGATGAGAACTGCCGTGAGCACCATCATGAGCAGACGCATCGCCCGGCTGGCCTTTTTGGCGACAGAAGCATTCACAAGCTCACTCCTCCAAACAGTAAAAGCGCAGATAGCGCGCAGTGTACCGAAATTCACGCGCGGACAACTCTACCATGACGGACCGAGAGCCTCAAACGTGATGCAGTCGTTGGGGCGGAGCTTTGGGAGCGATTTCACCGCGTAGAGGGGCAAGTCGATGATTGCACCGTCCCGAGATGGCTTACCCGCCGAGAAACGAATGGCCAAATCATAACCAAATCGCTTAATACTCGCCGCCAGGCTCTTCGCCTTAAGGTTGGTCCCCGACTTCACCTCGACGGGAACCGCACGCGCCCCTGTGGGTTTTGGCAGTTTTCATAGGGAAAAGGTAAGAAAACATGGCAGTTTTCATAGGGAAAGCGGGCTTTCTGTGGCTATTTTCTCACGCATCCGTTGTGGGTCTTCTTTTTTACCAGGGGACTAGGGCTCGTTTTATGTGGGTGTTTTGACTGGCAGGTGCTGCATATTATTCGTATAATTTATCGTAAGTTCCCGTACATCGATTGGAGCCTTACATGCCCGCCATTAAACCTGTTTCCGATTTGCGCAATTACAACGAGGTGCTCTCCGATGTCCACGAGGGCTCCCCGGTGTTCCTGACCAAAAACGGGCACGGTTGCTACGCGGTGCTCGACATGAAAGATTACGACCGGTTTTGCGCCATCAGCACGCTGATGTCGGAGCTTGAGCGCGGGCGCAGCTCGGGTGATGAGAGCGGATGGGTCTCGTCGGACAACGTCGCCGCACACTTCCGCCGCAAGGCCGCAAACCATGCATAGCTGCGAGGTCGTCTACTCTCCGCTGGCTCTGCAAGATCTCGACGACATCTGGGACTACATTGCCGTCGAAAAGGACAATCCCGCAGCAGCTGATAGGATCGTAGGGGGCATTCTCGCTCGGATAGACCTGCTCTCCAGCTTCCCCGAGTCTGGTACGCCACTCTCCTCGATCTATCCCCTACGCTCCGATTACCGGTTCGTGGTCTGTGACAACCATCTCGCGTTTTACCGTTTTCACCAGAAGGTCTATATCGACCGCGTCCTCCACAGAAAGCGCGATTACCTGCAGGTGCTACTTGCCGAATAAACAGGCCCCGATATAATTCGACCCCTTATCCGGGACCATGCCCGATGCAGCTAAAAAGCCCCGTCCTAAATGAGCTAGTTGAGGAGTTGGGCCATGGCGTTGACGAATTTTTGCACTTGGAGGGTGGGCTCGAGCGGGTAGTGTAAGTAGACCGGCACCTCGCGGCCGCACAGGAACGGCACGCCCACAAAGGCCGGGTGCACGCCCGACCACGCTCCGCAGGTGAGCACCGCGTCACCCTTTTCCTCCGCATCGTTAAAGAGCGCAAAGTCAAAGCTGTCCACATCGATCACGTCCACGCCGCCGTCGGCCAAAAGGTCGATACGAAGGCTGTCCATGGCGTCGTTACCGTGACGAAGCACGCGCAAGCGCATGCCCTCCAGGTCGGCAACCGTAATGCACGTCTTGCGCGCGAGCCGGCTTGTGCGGAGCACGTCGATATAAAACGGCACGTTGACGATACGGAGTTTTTGGCAGGCGTCGCCCCAACGCGGAGTCGAAAAACTCGACTGCACCACATCCACCTCGCGACCCAGACTGCGCATAACGGATTCGCGCTCGTCATAGAGGTCACTCACTGGGACAATTTCGAAGCGCAGCGATGGCTCCAGCTCGTGCACGCCCGTCCACATCGACAGCGTCTGGCGCCCCGGGCACATCATCGACACGCCCAAGCGCACCGCACCGCCATCGCCCGCCGCGCGCCGGGCACGACGCAGTGCGTCCTCAGACTGGCGCATGATCGAGCGCGCGTCGTCCACCAGTAGCGCACCAGCCGGCGTCACCTTAACGCCCGAGTGCGACCGCTCGAACAGCGTGATGCCAAACTCGGCCTCGAACCCTGACACCTGTTTGACGAGCGCCGGGGTCGACACCCGCAGTTTTGCCGCCGCGCGCGAGAAGCTTCCCAGCTCCGCGGCGGACGTTATGGCCTCGAGTCGTCGATCGTACACGTCAATCTCCCGTTTTCGCACGCGCGGGCCCACAGCACCGCAGGGGGTCGTTTTCGCAGGTCACGAGCTCAATTGAGAACAAACCTCGATGTACAGTGTAAACCTACGGTTAACGCCATTCTAACAAATATGCAATTCACCTGCGCAAATGCAAAGCATACGATAACCAGCGAAAACCACGTGGGTCGGTTAATGGGAACGGCCCATCGGGAGGCACAAGAAGGGAAGTTCCTATGAGCAATTGGCTTAAGCTCGAGGGCGATGTTTGCGCCGTGACTGGCGCACTCGGCGGTATGGGCGTCGAGATTTGCCGCGAGTTCGCCCGCAACGGCGCCAATGTTGTCCCGCTCGACCTGGACGAGGAGAAGGTCAAGGCCGCAGCCGCCGACCTCGCCGCCGAGTTTGGTATCCACGCCGAGGGCTACAAGATGAACGCCTGCAACGAGGACGAGGTTCAGGCCGCCGTCGATGCCACCATCGCCGACTTCGGCCGCGTCGACGTCCTCGTCAACACCGCCGGCATCCTGCGCTTCGCAGCCATGGAGGACCTGCCGCTCTCCGACTGGAACGAGGTCCTCAACGTCAACCTCACCGGCTACTTCATCACCTCGCAGCGCTTTGGTCGCGAGATGATCAAGGCTGGTCAGGGTCGCCTGGTGCACATCTCGACCGTTGCCAGCCATTCCCCCGAGACGTTCTCGGGCGTGTACAGCTCCACCAAGGCGGGCGTCAACATGATGTCCAAGATGCTGGCTGCCGAGTGGGGCCCCTACGGCGTGCGTTCCAACTGCGTCGAGCCCTGCTTTGTCAAGACCCCCATGTCGGCGAGCTTTTACGCCGATCCCGAGGTCGAGAAGAGCCGCAGCCGCCTCATCGCCACGCGTCGCATCGGCGAGGTCAGCGATATCGCCAACGCCGTCATGTTCCTGGCGTCCACGCGCTCGGACTTTACCACCGGCGACGCCATCAAAGTCGACGGCGGCTTCTCCAATATGATGGGCGACCTCACCGCCAAGCCCGGCGGTCGTCGAGCCTTTGCCGACAACTACCTCAAGAACAAGGGTGTCGAGCTTTGGTCCGACGAGTCTGGCGTCGCAAAGCCCACTGACCAGTAAACCAGCCTGACAGGGAGGCTCGCGGTGACGCCCGCCCCTCCCCCGCATCGATTAGAAAGAGTCCAATGGCTTCCACCAACTCCAACAAGGGTCGCGCCGCCGTGCTTTCCGCCGCGTGCGTCACTATGTTCTTCATCAGCTCCATCGCGCTGTATTCCGTCGTGAGCAAGAACCTGCTCGCCGTCTACCCCGAGTGGTCGAGCGCCCTTACCTGGGCTTTCCCGGTCTTTCAGACCATCATGGCCGTGACGGGCATCTTCGCCGGCCGCATCTCCGATAAGATCGGCCCGCGCAACGTCGTGATCGCCGCCGCCGTGTGCTACGGTCTGGGCTGGTTCATGTCCGGCACCGTCACCGAGCCGTGGCAGTTCTACCTGTGGTTCTCGCTCGTCGCCGCCATCGGCAACGGCCTGGGCTACAACCCCGCGCTCACCACCGGCCAAAAGTGGTTCATCGACAAGAAGGGCCTCGCCTCCGGCATCACCCTGGCCGCTTCGACCGCCGGCCCCGCCGTGCTGTCCCCGGTGCTCGCCTCGCTGCTCATCCCGAGCCTGGGCATCTTTGGCGCCCTTAAGGCACTCGGCGTCATCTTCTTTGTGATGATCGCCGCCTCCGCCCTGTTCCTGAAGGCCCCCGAGGCCGGCTGGCTGCCCGAGGGCTTCGAGGCCCCCAAGGGCGGCGCGCACGCCGGCACCTTCGGCGACCTCACCCCGGGCGAGATGGTCAAGACCCCGCGCTTCTGGGTCCTCATCATCACCTTCGCCTTTGCTGCCACTGCAGGCACCCTGCTCGTGGGCAAGGTTGCCTCCATCGCCGCCGTCCAGCTCTTCACCGACCCCACGAGCGCCGCGGCCGTCGCCCTCGGCGGTGTGGTGGTCTCCGTCAACACCTGCGCCAACCTGGTCGGCCGTCTGTCCTTTGGCCAGATCATCGACAAGCTCGGCGCCTACAAGTCGCTGCTCATCAGCCTTGTCGTCACCATCGTCGCGCTCGTCATCATGTCGATAAGCTTTACGCAGAGCATGTTCTTTGTGGCACTCGCCCTGCTTGGCTTTAGCTTTGGCGCCCTGCTCGTCATCTACCCGCCGCTCACCGGTGGCGCCTTCGGTACCAGCAACATCGGCGTCAACTACGGCATCATGTTCCTGGGCTACGCCGCTTCTACCTGGATCAGCCAGCCCATCACTGCCGTGCTGTATCACGCTGAGGCCGGCAGCGCCGCCTACCAGCAGTCCTTCTACGGCGCCATCGTGATCGCCGCCATCGCCGTCGTGCTCACCGTCTACATGATGGTCTCCGACAGCAAGAAGAAGTCCGCTTAGTTTTACCGATGCGACAAAGGGACAGCCCCTTTGTCGCATTCCACCGCCACCAGTATTAAGGAGTCGAAATGTCTGAGCTCAACCCCGTCCGCATTGCCGTTATCGGTGCCGGCGCCATGGGCCGCAACCACATCCGCTTTGTCACCGAGGAGCCCGAGGCCGAGCTCGTCGCCATCGCTGACGCCTTTGAGGGCGCCCGCGCCACGGCCGAGGCCGCCGGCGTGCCGTTTTATACCGATCCCGCCCAGATGATGGACGAGGTCAAGCCCGAGGCCGTCATTATCGCCACCCCCAACGACCTGCACCTGGGCGTTGCCCGCGAGGCCATCAAGCGCAACATCGTGCCGCTGGTCGAAAAGCCGATCTCCAACGACCTCGAGGATGCTCAGGCCTTCGCCGCCGAGGCCGAGACCGCCGGCGTGCCCGTGCTCGTGGGTCAGCACCGTCGCCACAACCCCTTCGTCAACAAGGCCAAGGAGATCATCGAGTCCGGCGAGCTGGGCAAGCTCACCGTGTCGAGCTTCCACTATATGATCTATAAGAATGACGAGTACTTCGATGTCGAGTGGCGTCGCAAGAAGGGTGCCGGCCCGATCCTGGTCAACCTGGTGCACGACGTCGACCTGCTCCGCTATCTGCTGGGCGAGCCCGTTGCCGTCCAGGGTATGCAGTCCAGCGCCGCCCGCGGTTTTGAGACCGAGGACTCCGCCGTGGTCAACGTCCGTTTTGCCGATGGCGCGCTCGCAAGCATGACCATCTCCGACGCCACCGCCAGCCCCTGGAACTGGGAGGCAACCGCTCGCGAGGATCCGCAGTACCGCCCCTTCGACGCCGACGCCTACTTTATCGGCGGCACTAAGGGCGCCCTGTCGCTGCCCCGCCTGCACCAGTTCTCCTACGACGGCGCCTCCAACTGGCACAAGCCGCTGCAGATGGAGATTCCGGCCGTCGACCCGGCACTGCCGCACAAGATGCAGCTCAAGCACTTTGTGAAGGTTGTCCGCCGCGAGGTCGAGCCCGTCGTGACCCCCGCCGATAACGTCAAGACGCTCACGCTGCTTAACGCTATCAAGGAGGCCGCCGAGACCGGCCAGCTCGTCGAGCTGTAATGCCTTAAGAGCGGCCGCGGCAGAAACCCCATGCCGAGCCCCTCGGTCCGTCACAAATAAGCCCCTCTTCTTTGCCCTGCGAGCAGCCTCCTGCCCGCGGGGCTTTTTGGTACCTTGCCGGCGATTTTTCTGGGACGGGGCGGCAAAAGTGGCTAAAAGAGCCCCGTCCCAAAATGACTACTTGGGTGGAGTGGCGGGTGGTATCCTTGGTAGCCCTGTGCTGCAAACGCACCTTAAACGCAAGGAGTCCCATGGATCTTATCGCCCAGCTCGCCCACGAGCTCAACCTTAAGGCCGCCAACATCAAGGCAGCCGTCAAGCTCATCGACGAGGGCAACACCATCCCCTTTATCTCGCGCTACCGCAAAGAAGCAACGGGCGGCATGGACGACGTCGCCCTGCGCGCACTCGACGAGCGCCTGTCCTACCTGCGCAATCTTGAACAGCGCAAAGAGGACGTCATTCTGCTCATCGACGCCCAGGGCAAGCTCACGCCCGAGCTCGAGCAGCAGATTCGCGAGGCCACGCAGCTCCAGCGTGTCGAGGACCTCTACAAGCCCTACCGCAAAAAGCGCATGACCCGCGCGCAGAAGGCCCGCGAGGCAGGCCTGGAGCCGCTTGCCAACATGATCATCATGCAGGCCTCGGCCAAGGGCAGCGCACTCGATGCCGCCGCGGCCTACGTCAACGAGGAAGCCGGCTTCGACACGCCCGAGAAGGCGCTCGTCGGCGCGGCGGACATCGTGGCCGAGACGGTGGCCGAGGACCCCGAGAACGTCGCCGACCTGCGCGCTTTTACGCAAAACACCGCCGATATCGTCGTCGAGGCCACCGACCCCACCGAGAAGACCCCCTACGAGCCGTACTACAGCTATGATGAGCCGCTGCGCCGTATACCCAACCACCGCGTGCTGGCTATCGACCGCGGTGAGCGCGAGGGCAAGCTCCGCGTGCGCGTGAACGTCGACGGCGCCGCCGCCACGGCACGCCTCGGCAGCCGTTGGCCCCGACGCCAGGGCGTCTTCGCGCCCGTCTTTGACGCCGCCATCGCCGACGGCTACAAGCGCCTCATGGCCCCTTCGCTGGAGCGCGAGGCCCGCGCCAAACTCACCGTCCGTGCGCAGACCGAGGCCATCAATGTCTTTGCCAAGAATCTCGAGGGCCTGCTCTCGGCACGCCCCGTGCGCGGCGCCCGCGTGCTCGCGCTCGATCCGGGCTACCGCACCGGCTGCAAGGTCGCCGTCATGGACGAGACCGGCAAGCTGCTCGACCACGGCGTGGTCTATCCCACCAAGCCGCGCCACGACGTCGCCGGCACCAAGCGCGAGCTCGCCCGCCTCGTCAAAAAGGACAGCGTCAACACCATCGTCATCGGCAACGGCACCGCCAGCCGCGAGACCGAGGAAGTCGTCTCGGAGTTCATCGCCGAGCAGGCGCCTGAGCTGCGATACACCATCGTCAACGAGGCCGGCGCATCGGTGTACTCCGCCTCCGAGCTCGCCAGCCAGGAGTATCCCGATCTGGACGTCACCGTGCGTGGCGCCATGAGCCTGGGCCGCCGTCTACAGGACCCGCTGGCAGAGCTCGTCAAGATCCCGCCCCAGTCCATCGGCGTTGGCCAGTACCAGCACGACCTTGACCAGGCCGAGCTTTCGCGCACCCTGGGCCATGTGGTGGAGGACGTCGTCAACCGCGTGGGCGTCGACGTGAATACCGCGAGCGCGAGCCTACTGGGATATGTATCGGGCATCACGCCGAGCGTGGCCAAGAACATCGTGGCCTACCGCGAGGAAAACGGCGCCTTTACCGATCGCCGCCAGCTCAAGAAGGTCCCCAAGCTGGGACCCAAGGCATATCTCAACGCCGCGGGCTTTTTGCGCATTAGCGGCGGCAAGAACCCACTCGACGCGACAAGCGTCCACCCCGAGAGCTACGAGGTAGCCACGTCCGTCCTTGAGCGCGCAGGCGTGGCGGCAAGCGAGCTTAGCCGCGGCGGCGTGCCCGACATCGAGCGCCGCCTGGGCAGCATCTCGGCGCTGGCAAGCGACCTGAACTGCGGCACCCTCACGCTCATCGACATCGTCAACGAGCTCAAGAAGCCCGGCCGCGACCCGCGCGACGACGCGCCCGAGGTGGTCTTTAGCCGCTCGGCGCTTTCCATCGACGACCTGGAACCCGGCATGGAGCTCAAGGGCACGGTGCGCAACGTCGTGGACTTTGGCGCCTTCGTCGACGTGGGCGTGCACCAGGACGGCCTCGTACACATCTCTAAGCTGGCCAACCGCTTTGTCAAGCACCCCAGCGACGTCGTGCGCGTCGGTGACACGGTCAAGGTGTGGGTCGAAAAGGTCGATCGCGACCGCAAGAAGATCTCGCTCACCATGGTGCAGGGCAAGTAAACCGCCAAAGCAAAGGTACCCCCTGTAGCGATGTGCAAAATCGCGAGTATTCTGCAAATTCCACCGTTCCGGATGCCCCTCAGAGACAATAACCTCAAAAACGGCCCCCGTTTTAGCGACATTAGAGCCAAAACGGGGGCTGTTCCGTGCTTCACCCAACTGGTAAAAGCCTTTACCTTGCTGAATACTCTCAATTTTGCACGGCGCAGGCGGGGGTACCTTTGCCCACGGCAGGATATGGAAGCCAAGCGCCAACTTGCTGGCAAGCTCGTGCCGGCAGCCCCGGCCTTTCCTTTGCCTAGCGCGACCCTCGCGGAGCGCGTGAGCGATAGGGAAAGGAAAGGCCGGGGCGAACAACCAGCGGCGCAGCCAGTGTTCGCGTTACGGCAGAATATGGAAACCCAAAGCGGCGATATCCTTGGCAAAGCCGCGCACGGTGTCGAGCGAGACCTCGTACGGGTCGCGACCAATGTTCTTGCGCTTGGCCAGGATGCTGTTGGGCACCGTGATGATCTGGCAACCGCAGGCCTCGGCCTGATAAATGTTGATGAGCTCGCGCGTGGACGCCCACAGGACCTCGCAGTTGGGCTTTGCGGCGGCCTTCTTGACCGACTCCGTCATAAACGGAATGGGGTCGACGCCGGTATCGGCGATGCGGCCGGCAAAGAGCGAGATGATGGACGGCGTCTCGGCGTCGACGGCCTCGACCATCTCATCAACCTGCGTAGGCGTAAAGATGGTGGTGACGTTGACCTTGATGCCGTCGGCCGAAAGCTTGCGCACCAGCTCGGCGGTGGACTCGCCCTTGGTGGTCACGCACGGAATCTTGACGTAGACGTTCTCGGCCCAGGTAGCGATCTCGCGCGCCTCGACCTCCATGGTCTCGACGTCGTCGGCAAAGACCTCAAACGAGACGGACACATCGGTGATGTGGGCCAGGACCTCCTTGGCAAACGCGCGGTAATCCGTCACGCCGCCCTTCTTCATAAGGGACGGGTTGGTCGTGAAACCCTGAACGTTGCCGTTCTCGTACATGTCGAGCATGCCCTCGAGGTTTGCACCGTCAGCGAACACCTTGATTGCCATCTGCCTGATTCCTTTCGCTTGCACATGGGCGTTAAACTGCTAAACACTTTACCTACGTTTATCAAGGCGTGAGCTGCGGTTTTTTATCTTCTCGGCGAACGGTATAAACACCTCAGTGTTTGGATTGATAAATCGATTGAGCATGCAAAAGCAAAGAGTCGCAGTTTGGGCAAACGTCAGAACGCGGGATTCATTAGATGAGGCCGAAATGCTGCATCGCTGTGACGGTGCCGTCGTGTGCGACATCGTCGGTCACGTAGTCGGCGAGCGCCTTGACCTCGGGCATGGCGTTGCCCATGGCCACGGCCGTCTCGACCGCAGCGAGCATGCCCAGGTCGTTACCCGAATCGCCGAAGCCAAAGGTGCGCGCGTTGCCGGTGCGACCCAGGTATTCCAGCGCTCGCGCCACGCCCACGCCCTTGTCAATGCCCTTGGGGCTCAGCTCGCGATTCTGACCACCGGTGTTGCACAGCTCAAACTCGCGATCGATAAAGCCGTCATCGTTGGCTACGCGAGCCAGGTAGCTCGCGACGATGCACACCTTGCCCACGCGCAGACTGCCGTCGACGCGCATCTCCTCGGCGCTGTGCACCACAGAAGTGCCGATCAGAGACGACTGCTCAACACCCGCGGGTTCCAGGGCAAAAGTAGCCACGTTGGTCTCGAAAAAGGCCTCAATCCCTGCCGCTGCCATACGGCGCGCAAGCTCCTCGATAACGTCCTCGTCAAAGCAGTCCTCATGCACCACGCGACCCTCGACCTCGAGCGTGGCGCCCGCCATGGCAACGACACCCGCAGGCTCCAAAGCACGCAGGCCATCGGCAATCAGCCACAAGGGACGACCCGTGCAGATAAACGCCTTGTGCCCTGCGTCGCGCAGACGATGAAACGCCTCGATCACCGCCTGCGAGGGGCGAACCGCCGAAAAGTCCTTGTCGGTCATGTTGTCGGGATCGAACGACGTCAGCGTGCCGTCCACGTCAAAAAAGAGCACGGCGGAATTGGGGCACGCATCAATCATATGGGTTCCCTTCGGGGGCGAGAGTAAACGAAGCATCCATCATATAATGGAGCGACGCAACCAGAGAGGTCACCCATGGAATTTTATGCAAGCTGCCCCGAGGGCTTTGAGTCCGCACTCGCCGATGAGCTTAAACGCCTCGGGCTTTCGCATGTTCGCCGGCTGAAGGGCCGCGCCACGTTTGAGGGCGAGCTCGAAGAAGGCTACCGCGCCTGTCTGTGGTCGCGCCTAGCGAGCCGCGTGTTTGCGGTGCTCGGGCGCTTTGAGGCGCAGGATGCCGATGAGCTGTACGATAGCGTTTACGACATCGCCTGGGAGAACATCGTCCGCCCCGGCGCCACCATTGCCATCACCGCCCGCGGCGTGACCGAGCAGCTGCGCAACACGCGCTTCTCGGCCCTGCGCGCCAAGGACGCGCTGTGCGACCGTCTGGCCGAGACCACGGGCCGTCGCGCCGATGTCGACGCTGCCGATCCCGACGTTCACCTGTTGCTTTCGCTGCGCCAGCGTCGTGCGAGCATTAGCCTGGACCTTTCGGGCGACCCGCTGTTCAAGCGCCTGCCGCCCGCGGCGACCCGTGCCGGCGAGGGTGCGCACGTGTTGCGCCCCGACTACGCCGCCCTGGTGCTGGCGCAGGTCGGCTGGACCGCACTGTGCGAGCGCGAGTTGACGGCCGACGATTACGAGAATGAAGCCCTTCCCACGCTAATCGATGCCTCGTGCGCCGGCGGCGGCCTGTTGCTGGAAGCCGTGAACATTCTGACCGACCGCGCCCCGGGCGCCGCACGCGAGCGCTGGGGCTTTGAGGGCTGGCAGCTACACGACGCCGCTCTGTGGGAGCAGCTGCTTGCCGAGGCGCGCGAGCGCGAGGCGGCAGCGCGCGAGCGCCAGGCGCGCATCGTGGCCATGGACATTGACCCCACCGCCCGCAAGACCGCCGAGCGCATGGTCAAGTGTGCCGGCTACAAGCGCTTTGTCGATTTTTGCGCCGCTAAGTCCGCCACCGTGCTGGACCACGCGGGCACTGTCGCCGGTGCCGCCCTCGTCGCGGATACGACCGAGACACCGCTTTCACTCATGCACGATGCCATGACGCTCATCGGCGAGCTGCGCCGCGCCCCCGAGCTCGCTTCGGCGCCGGTCGCCGCGCTCACCCGCGACGGATTGCTGGCCCGCGCGCTCCACGCCGAGCCCAAGCGCTCGATCGCCGTCATGCCCAACAACGAGGAGGCGGCTATTGAGATTTGGCCCTCGCTCGACCACGCCGCCGCGGCATTTGAAGCAGCGATCAGCGCAGATGCCGAGGAACAGACCGCAGACGCTCATGACGAAGCCGCCGATACTCCCACGCCCGAACCTGCCGCCACGCTCGACCTGGACGACGGCAAGCCGCTGCCCGTGCTCATCCCGGAGTCCGAGCAGTTCGCCAACCGCCTGCGCAAGAATGCCCGTCTGCGCCGCAAGTGGGCCAAGCGCGAGGGCGTGAGCTGCTATCGCGTCTACGATGCCGACCTGCCCGACTACTCCGCTGCCATCGACCTGTACGAGGGTTGCCCGCAGACGCCGGGCCGCTGGCTCGTCATCGCCGAATACGCCGCGCCCAAGACCATCGACCCCGCGCTGGCCCAGGCCCGCATGCTCGACATTCTGGCCATCGCGCCGCGCATCCTTGATGTTCCGGCCGAGCATGTGCACGCCAAGGCCCGCATGCGTTCGCGTGGCGGCTCGCAGTACGGCAAGCAGGGCGCCGGCAAGGGCGGATCGGGCGAGCGCGCCAACATCGCGCGCCGGCGTCTGCCGCTCATCGAAGAAGGCGGGCTCACCTTTGCCGTCAACTTTGACGACTACCTGGATGTGGGCATCTTCCTGGATCACCGCGTCACCCGCAACCTGGTGCGCGAACACGCCAAACAGGCACGCCGCTTCCTCAATCTGTTCGCCTATACCGGCACCGCCACCTGCTATGCGGCCGACGGCGGCGTCGAGGAAACCGTGACAGTCGACCTTTCCAACACCTACCTGGACTGGGCCGAGCGCAATATGCGCCAGAACGGCTTTGTTGGTCCGCAGCATCATTTTGTGCGCGACGACGTGCTCGCCTGGATTCGCGACCAGCGCCAGACGCGCAACCGCTGGGACTTGATCTTTGTCGACCCGCCCACGTTCTCGAACTCGTCCAAGATGGGCCGCCGCACCTGGGATGTCCAGCGCGACCATGTTGAGCTTTTGGCCGGCGTATCTCGCCTGCTTGCACAGGGCGGACATGCCATCTTTAGCTGCAACCTGCGCGGCTTCCGCCCCGAAACGCGCAAGCTCGCGCGCGCGGGCGTCGTGCTGGAGGACATTACGGCACAGACCATCCCCGAGGACTTCGCGCGCAACCAGAAGGTGCACCACTGCTATATCGTGCGCCGACTGCCCATCGAGGACGCCATGGCCGAGGTCGGCTTTAGCGCCGAGGAGATTGCCGAGCGAACCGAGGAGCTGCGCAACCCCGAGGCGCGCAAGCCTCGTGCAGCAGCGCCCGCGCCCACGCAGGCCGGCAACGGCAAATCAAACTTTGCCGGCAAACCCTCCCCTGCCGGCAAGTCCAAAAAGAAGAAGTTCTACGCCAGCAAGCCCAAGGGCAAATAACAAAGTTGCGGTGGAATACGGACTGTTTTACCTGGAATTAGGCAAATATAGACCGTATTTCACCGCAACTCATAGTGGGATGGCGGACGCCGTCCTACCCTTGGGTGACCAGGCGGTAACCGATGCCCACGTGCGTCTGGATATAGCGCGGGTGCGCGGGGTCGGACTCGATCTTCTTACGCAACGTGCCCATAAAGACACGCAGGCTCGCCAGGTCGCTCTTAGTTGCCGTACCCCAAATCTCGTGCAGGATAGACTGGTGCGTCAGCACCTTGTCGGCGTTATGCGCCAGCAGGCACAAGAGCTTGTACTCAATCGGCGTCAGATGCAGCTCCTCGCCATCCATCGTGGCGATGCCGGCATCAAAATCGATATGCAGCTCACCGGTATCGAACGAGCCCTCGGAGGCAACGCCACCCGTTTGCGCATACGAAAGGCGCCTGAGCGTCGTGCGAATGCGCGCGAGCAGCTCCTCGACCGAAAACGGCTTGGTCAGGTAATCGTCGGCGCCAGCATCGAGCGCACGAATCTTGTCCGCATCCTCGCTGCGCGCCGAGACCACGATGATCGGCATGCCCGACCATGCGCGCACCGACTCCACCACCTTGACGCCGTCCATATCGGGCAGGCCCAGATCGAGCAGTACAATGCTCGGCGCCTGTGATGAGGCGGCGGCGATGGCGGCATGGGCGGTCTCCACGGCCATATGGCGCAAGCCGTGCGCCTCGAGCGCGGCAACGATAAGGTTGCGGACAGCGGGGTCGTCCTCAACGACCAAGATGAGCGGTTTTGCGGCAGAGTTCGGCACAGCGCTACTCCTTATCAAACGAAACATCGGCGACGGGAAGCTCAATCGTAAAGACCGAGCCGTGCGGATCCGCCGCGGTAACCTCTATGCTACCGCCATGTGCCAGCGCAATGGAGCGGCAGAGCGAAAGCCCCAGGCCCACACTGCGGTGGCTGTCGGCCAGGCCATGGTTGGCGGTATAGAACGACTCAAAGATGCGTTCGCGATCCTCGGGTGCGATGCCCGGACCATCATCGGCCACCGAGCACGCCACGCGTCCATCGTCGACGCTAATCGAAATCATGATATGCGAGCCTGCGGGCGTATAGGTGATGGCGTTGTTCACCAGATTGACCACCAGCTGCACCATCAGGCGCGCATCGACGTTGACGAGCGCCGGCTCATCGCACGCCACCACCTTAAGGTCGTGCTCGCGCACGGCAGGGTTCACGTGGCGCAGCGCCTCCTCGACGATATCGTCCATGAGCTCGAGCGTGGTCGACAGACGCATGCCGCCGCCCTCGAGCTTGGTGATGGCGAGCAGGTTCTCGACGGTGGCGTTGAGCCATTGCGCATCCGAGCGAATGGAAAGGAGCAGGCCGCGGCGCGTCTGGGCATCGAGCACCGCGGTGCCGGTCGAGCCCTGATCGAGCAGGACATCGGCATTGCCCGAAATACTGGTGAGCGGCGTGCGCAGGTCGTGCGAGATGGAGCGCAGCAGGTTGGCGCGCAGCTGCTCATTTTTGGCAAGCACCGCCGCCTCCTCGCGGGCCTCCATGGCGCGGGCGCGATCGAGCGCCAGCTCGCCTTCGCTCACGATAGCATCGGCAAGTGTCCGCTCCTCGTGCGTCAGCACGTCGGGCTCGGCAACGATAGCCAGCACGCCCACCACCGAGGCGGGGTCGCCCGAGCGCGCGAAGCCGTCGCCTGTGCGAACCGTCAGGTAGATGCCATAAAACGCCGAGCCGCCAAACGTGGCGTCGAGCGGCGTTCCCACATAGGCGGACGCCGAGAGCCGCGGTGGCATCTGCGGCGCCAGCTCGTGCACCGGCGCGGCATCGCCCACGGCCGTGTAAGTCGCGCGCGGCAGCAGGTCATCGCCCTCGGCGTCGGCGCTGTACCACACGACCGGACAGCCCGAAAGACGCGCCAGCTGCGTGGCCATGGCGTGAACGATCTGCTGCTCGTCGGCGCAGCGCTGCAACATGCGATTGGTCTCGAGCACCATATGCGTGCGGCGGTCGCTGGCGGCAGCCTGTGCCAAAGCGCGACGCAGGGCCAAGGCAATCGAGCTCGACACAAGCGAGACCACAAACATGATGAAGAACATGCCGGGATAGCCGCGGTCGATAAACGACAGCAAGTAGCGCGGGTAGACAAACAAGAAGTTGTAGAGCGCCACGGCGGCAGCCGAGCTCAGCAAGCAATACAGGCGACTGCAGGTAAAGAATGCGCACAGCTGAACGGCGAACACATAGACGATCATGATGCTCGGCGCGAGACCCGGATGGTCGAGCAGCGCGCCCACAATCGTCGCCGCGACCAGCAGCCCCACCGATACGCAGGCGTCATACAGAGGAGTGCGGCGCGTCAGCGTTGTGCGCCGCCACCAGAAGTTTTCGGCAATATCGCCGTCCGCATGGACGTCCATCAGCGCCCCGCCCCTCTCTCAAAAACAAAAAGCCACCACAAAGGGGACAGGCACCTTTGTGGTGGTTTTCCCTCGTGGTGGTTCTAAGTGTAAAGCCTTCTACGACCGGCAGCCGCTAGACAAACAGCACGTGCGCGAGCAGGGCACACACGCACACCGCTCCAAATACCAGTGCCACGATCGAAATTACGCGATCGGCCATGTCCATGTTGGCACGGTTCGTCAAAAACCGATCTTCGTCAGCATCGGCGCGCGCCTCACGCACCAGCTCGGCAACCACCTCGCGGCTATCAAGTATCTTTGCATCCATGTTTGCCTCTCCGGCCCCAATCTTGTCCATCGAAAACCAACTCCATGCAACCCGTCGGCGCCTACGGGCGCTCGTTGGGGGCCAGGCGCTGCATCTTGTTCACAGCCTTGAACTTGGTGAACAGCGGCACATACTCAAAGCTCACGTTGGAGTTCTCAAGGCCATACCAGCGCGCCGGCGTACCGGCGGCGCGGCGGATGATGTACTTGAGCGTGATGGCCGTGCGCTCGCTCGGCTCCACGTCACTCTCGGGCGCCAGAAGCTTGCGGATCATGACGAACTTGAACGTGCCGATGTTGCCCGGATCCTTGTAGACCGAGTAGTCATGCGTCTGCGCCGGCAGCTCGCCGGTGGCAGCCAGGTCCTGAACGACCTGACGCAGGTAGGCATTGACGCGCTGGTTGATCTTGTAGCCCAGGTACAGATGCACGCGGAACACGTAGTCGGTGCCGAACGTCTCGACCGAATAGGCAAAGGTATGCGGCTCGTCCATGGTCTCGACATTCACGAGCCACCAGGCGCGAGCGCGCTTGGGATGCTTGTCCAAGATCGAGTAAACGATATCACGGTCGATGTAATCGGTATGGGTGTCCTTGGTCAGGTACACGATGTTGTCGCTCATAAGCTCGTAGCGATCGTCGTCGCGCAGGCGCTTGAGCTGCGGCAGATAGCTGCGCAGCGGCAGCAGCGTAAACTGACGCTGCTCGACCGCCGTGCCGTTGTACCAGCACACCATAACGCCCATGATGAGTGCAGCCATGAGGATGGTGAAGTAGCCACCATGGAAGAACTTGGTGAGCGAGCTCACAAAGAAGAAGCCCTCGAGCATAAGGAAGAACGCAACGAAGATATACGGGGCGACCTTAAGGCCGCGATCAACATGCAGGTAGAAGAAGAGCAGCAGCGTCGTGCACATCATGGTCAGGGTGATCGCCAAGCCGTAGGCGGCCTCCATGTGCGCCGAGCTCTGGAACAGCAGCACCACGATGACGCAGCCCACGAGCATGACGTTGTTGACCATGGGAATATAGAGTTGGCCCTTGGTCTCGGCAGGATAGAAGACCTGCATGTGCGGCATGAGGTCCAGGCGACTGGCCTCGGACACCAGCGAGAATGCGCCGGTGATGAGCGCCTGCGAGGCAATGATGGCCGCGACGGTGGAAAGGCCGACGGCAAAGGGACGCAGACCCGGGGTGAGCATCTGGTAGAAGGGGTTGAGGTCGGCGATACCCATAAGCTCTGGGCTGCCGGCGTTGTTGATAAGCCAAGCGCCCTGGCCCATATAGGACAGCAGCAAGCAGCACTTGACGAACGGCCAGGTGGCGTAAATGTTGCCGCGACCCACATGGCCCATGTCGGAGTAGAGCGCCTCGGCACCGGTGGTGGCAAGGAAGCAGCTGCCCAAGATCATGATGCCCGCATGGTTGTTGGGGCTCAACAAAAAGCCGACGCCGCGCAGCGGGTTGAGGCACAGCAGCACCGCGGGGTACTGGAAGACAAAGAACAGGCCCGTACCGCCCAGGAACAGAAACCACAGCGTCATGATGGGGCCAAAGGCACGGCCGATCTTTGCCGTACCGATGCGCTGCACCAAGAAGAGCACAATGATGATGGCAAGCGTGATGGCCACGACGCGGGCCTGATCGTCACCTAACACGGCATGGACTGCCGGAATGGTGCGCAAGCCCTCGATGGCCGTGGTAACGGTAACGGCAGGCGTGAGGATGCCATCGGCGAGCAGTGCCGCACCGCCCAGCATGGCGGGGATGATGAGCCATTTGCCGCAGCGCTTAACCAGGCTGTACAGAGCAAAGATGCCGCCCTCGCCATGGTTGTCGGCGCGCAGCGAGATCAGCACGTACTTGACGGTCGTCAGCAGCGTGACCGTCCACACAACAAGGGAGAGCGCGCCGAGCACGAACTCCTGCGTAACGCTTCCGATGCCGCCGTTGCCGGCAACGAGCGCCTTGGTTACATACATAGGGCTGGTGCCGATATCGCCATACACCACGCCCAGCGTGACGAGCATCGCCGAGATGCTCACAGGAATCGCAGCGTGCGAAGCTGCCTCCTTGACCTTTTGTTCCATAAGCCGGTTTCCTCCCAACTTTAACGTTCGAGGGGATTATAGGTAATCGGCCCATGGTTTAATGCACCGTTTTCCCAGCTAGATAAACATTTATACGGTCTTTAGGCCACTGCGGCGATATGAAATGTGGTAAAGGGACTGTCCCTTTACCACATCTGTCATTTTCCGAGCCAGTTTTTGAACCACCACTCCATGGAGCGACTCATCTCGGCCATAAAGGGACTCGTGTGTTTGCGGGTGTAGATATCCACCACGCGCTCGCCCACCTCGCGGGCATGCGGGCGAAACATCGCATCCATCTCGGCCACCTGCGCGTCCATGGTCGCGGCATCCGCACGGCAGTAGCGCTCCTCGTGCACCAGGTTCACCACGGGGTGCGCGATTGCCGGGCGCTCCTTACGGGGCGTGCCGATGATGAGCATCGATAGCGGCATGGTATAGGGCGGCAGATCGAGCAGCTCGGCAACTTCCTCGGCATTCTCGACGATGTCGCCGATGTAGCAGCTTCCCAGTCCCAGGGCCTCGGCGGCAACCACGGCGTTTTGCGCGGCGATCACGGCATCCTGCGCCGCGATGGCAAAGTCGCCCAAACCCGGCGCGCGGCGGGGCGCCTTGCCCGTGCGCTCAACAAACTCGGGCTCAAAGCAGCCCACGTGCTCAAACAGATCGATCCACTTGGCATAATCGACCACAAATATTAGTGCCCAGGGCGCCTTGGCGATCATGGGCTGGTGGTCGCACAGGTCGGCCAGACGGTCCAGCGTAGCCTGCTCGCGAATGCTCACGATGGAATACATCATCATGGCGCCCGCCGACGGCGCGCGACTCGCCGCATGCAGAATCGCCGCCCGCTGCTCGTCGGTCACCGCTACGGGACGGTCGTTATCATCGCGCGCAAAAGCGCGCGTAGACGAGCGATGCTCCAAGATGTCCAGTACCGCGTTGCCCGTAGTCTCGACCGGATAGCCGTACGCATCCACGGCCGCAGCTCCGCCGCAGTACTCGGCGCCCGTCATACAAACCTGCTCGCTCATCGCCCTACCCTCGCCATTTCTTTAAGAAGCCTTTACGTTTCCGTGTAATTCCCGTCCATTATCGCGCAGGTGGGCACTCCATTGCGCAACACCGCCATGCTCGCGCGTTATTATGGCTGGTTGTTGTGCACAGCCGTCAAATGCTGCGCATATCTTGGTAACAATCGGGTAAATCCCCGCTTTCGTAGGTTCTGCATTTGTGAGGAGTTTCAGCATGTTCGCTGCCGCCATCTCGCTCGTCGGTCTTGCGGCGACCGTCTACCTTGTCTTGCGCGAGGCCAAGGCCATTCGCGCACAGTCGGGCACCGTTGCCAAGGGCACCATCGCCTGGAGCGTCGCCTTCGGTCTGTTCCAGGTCTTTTTGACTATTTGGGGCGCCGTTGGCCTCGTCGCCCAAAACGAGCCGCTCGCCTTTGTGATGCTCATCCTGACCAACGCCATCCTCACCGGCTGCGCCTGGGCCAGCATCGCACGCGACCGCATCGCCCCGCGCGTCTTCGCGTTCGCCTCGGCTGATGCGCCCGCCCCCACCGGCAAGCTCGCCCGCCTGCGCGGCGCCTTTGTGGGCCGCCCGCTCGTCGCCGCCGTCTTGTGCCTGCTGCTCGCCGGCATCTTTGCACTGCTGGGCATGGAGGTCTCGTCCAACCACGACTTTACCTGGGTCTACCCCCTGTGCATCCTGCTCGAGTGGGCCATCATCACCGTGCTCATGACCGGCTTGTTCTTCCTGTTCCAGCGCCACGGCGCAGCTCCCGCGGTCCTGGCCTTTGCCCTCTTTGTCCTGGGCATTGCCGAGTTCTTCGTCATCACGTTTAAATCCATGCCGATCCAGCCGGGCGACCTTTCGGCCATCTCCACCGCCGCCGCGGTCGCCGGCAACGGCTACACCTTCTCGATCTCGCTGTTCTGCGTGCTGTCCATGGGCTTTACCGCCATCGCCATGCTGCTGTGCGAGTACGCCGGCCTGGTGGCACCGCACCGTCAGAAGGGTGCCGCCAACGCCAAGCGCATGCTGCTCACCAACCTGCTCGTGGCGGTGCTGTGCCTGGGCGGCGTGACCGCGCATGTCACGCTCATCGACTACTACAACACCCTCGGCATCACTGTCTACACCTGGCGCCCGCTCGAGAGCTACTGGCGCGAGGGCTATCTGCCTGCCTTTATTAGTGCGGCACAGTCCATCAAGCCGCCCAAACCCGCCGACTACTCCGTCGACGATGCCAAGGCCACGCTCAAAAAGTACGCCAAGGCCTACGACAAGTCCGACGCCGCCAAGAGCGACGAGCGCGCCGCCGCAAAGGAGCAGTTCGACAGCGAGAAGCCCACGGTCATCGCCATCATGAACGAGACCTTCTCGGACCTGTCCATCTACCAGAACATGCGCGCCGGCTACGAGGGCCCGCAGTACTTTAAGAACCTGTCCAACTGCCTCAGCCGCGGCAAGCTCTACGTGAGCGCCTACGGCGGCGGCACGGCCAATACCGAGTTTGAGTTTATGACCGGCAACTCCATGGCCAACCTGGGCTCGGGCGTGTACCCCTACACCATCTACAACATGGAAACGACCGGGAATCTGGCAGAGCAGTTCAAGTCGCTCGGCTATTCCACCACCGCCATGCACCCCAACCACGCGACCAACTGGAACCGCGAGAACGTGTACAAGGACTTTGGCTTTGACCAGTTCCTGTCCATCAACGACTTCCAGGGAGCCGACACCCTGCGCGGTATGGTGACCGACCAGGCGACCTACGACAAGATTCTTGAGCTGCTCGACCAGAACGCCGATCCGCAGTTTATCTTCGACGTGACCATGCAGAACCACTCGGGCTACGATACGGGCCTGCTGCCGGTCGACAAGCAGATGCACCTGAACATCGACACGACCGACCTGGACGCCAAGACCGTCGAGGACGGCACGCTGTCCGATGTCGACGAGTATGTCTCGTGCATCGAGCAGTCCGACCAGGCGCTTCGCTACTTCCTCAATGCCTTGAACAAGCTCGACCGTAAGGTGGTCGTGGTGTTCTGGGGTGACCACCAGCCGTTCTTCCCGTCCAAGTTCAACGATAAGTGGTTTACCGGCGAGGACGACGCCACGCACCAGGAGCGCTTGTGGCAGACCGACTACATCATCTGGGCTAACTACGACGTTGCCGGTTGCAACCAGACGAGCGAGGTCGACGACCTGTCCACCAACTACCTGTCCACCCAGCTGATGCAGCTGATCGGCGCACCGCTGACCGACTACCAGAAGGCGCACATGACGCTGCGCGAGTCGCTGCCCGCTATCAACTCCGTGGGCTACGAGGACGCCAGCCTGCGTTGGGCGCTCTCCTCCAACGTCACCGGTGACGACGCCGCCGCAGCAGCCGCCACCAAGGCACGCGAGGATTACGCCAAGATGCAGTACTACGAGATGTTCCGCGATGGCAAGAACGTCTACACCGAGCACTTCCAGACCGAGGCCAACGAGACCGACCCCAACCTGGCACCGGGTACGACCAAGATCAAGTAGCTGCTAGCTGCTGAGCCACAACTGAAACGTCTGTCCAGGCGGAGGCATATAAGGTTCCCTGCTCGGACAGTCCTGCGCAAGAAGAAGGCCACATTAAGTGGCCTTCTTTGTTTGCGGAAAGTGTGTCCCGGAATTCTTGTCTGGAATGGGATGCAGTTTCCGCTTGGGACCCGATTGGGAAAGTGTGTCCCACTATTCAGCTGGATTCCGGGATGTATTTTCCGGTTGAGGCTCGTTGGGAAAGTGCGTCCCACTTTGGGAGCTGATTCTGGGACGTGGTTTCCGGTTGGCTCTCATTGGGAAAGTTCATCCCATTTCTCGGCCTAATTATGGGACGCAGTTTCCCGTTGAGGACCCTTTGGGAAAGTGCGTCCCGGTCTGGGCGCTCAAACTGGGATGGATTTTCCGGATGAGGGCTTGACGGAAAATGTGTCCCGTTCCGGGCGCTAATTGTGGGATGCAGTTTCCGCTTGCGGAGTCTCCACTCAACAGAAAACCCGGGTGGCCTGTTTTTTGGCTACCCGGGTTTTTTGGGTTGTCGATATGTTCGACTGGCTACTAGTGGGTCTTGCGGCGCTTGATCAGCATGATGAGGGCTATCACTACGAGCGTTGCTCCCGCTGCTGCTGCGGTGGCGACTAGGGCGAATGTTTGGTCGCCGGTGTTTGCGAGGTTCTTCGCTGTGGTCGTAGTCTTGACCTTGGTGTCGGTCTTAGCTCCGTTGTCGGACTTGGGCTTGTCCGGGTTCGTCGGGGTCTCAGGAGTCTCGGGGTCCTTTGAGCCTTCGGAATCGGTTGGGCCGGCGGTGTTTACCAGCGTATGGTCCAGGAACTTCTTGGCGCCCGCACTTGCCTGTGAGAACAGGCGGCGCGTGCGGATCGGGGTGGCGTTCACCGTTGTGGGCGCCGTCTCCTCGGCCTCGATATTCACGAGCGTCGTGCCGGTGTCGAGGCCCACGTCGTTGTATCCCACGTGGCAGTAATACTGCGCACCGTCATCGTCTGCGGTCAGGTCAATCTCGAGCTTTGAGGCCGTTCCAGCCGCGAGGTTGCCATCGGCACCCACGAGCTTAAACTCTGTCTCGCCGCGGCCCTTGCGGTACCACATATAGGTCGGTGCCAGCCCTGTTTCGCTATCGTCGGCACCGAGTTGCTTCACATGGCCAATCGCCGAGAGCGTCAGGTGGCTTCCCGCCGTGCGCTCAACCGAAGAGTCGTATCCAAGATCCGACCCCTCCGCAGCATTCGCCGCAGGTCCGCTCACGGTCATCGTCATGCCATCGGGCATGGTCTTGACCGTGATGATTGCCGAGCGAATACCTGTTTCGGTCGTGGATCCATTCTTAACGGCGGCGATGGCGAATCGATACTCCGTATTGGGCTGCAGCCCATCCCACTTGAGCGAGGTCTGCGTGTTGTCGGCAATCTTCCAGCTATTGACGACCGCATCCGCCGCATTGCTCTGCAGCATGCCCACGCCGTAGCTAAAGCCACTCTTGTTTGCGAGTACATCGTCCCAGCTAAACGTAACGCTGGTCGAATCGACGGCGTTTGCCGTAAAGCCCGTCACGGCCGGCGCGTCAGGCATCTCGACGTCCTTAACGTCATAGCCCACGATCCAGAACTGGTCGGTGTCCTTGGTGCCGAGCTTGTCGCCCGAGTCTGCCTCGAACTTGTCGACATCCACCGCGTTGACGCCCAGACGCCACACAAAACCGTACTTGCCCTGCGCGGCCTCGGGCAGGTTGTCGACGGTGCCGCCGTATTCGGTCGATTCACTCGAGGAGTTACCCGTAGTAAAGCCGGCGTTGGCACCAAAGCACAGGCCGCCAAACAACTCGTGCTTTGCGAGCTTCGCGCCCATGACAACGCTGCCGTTCAGCGTCAAGCCGAGCTCGAGCTCCTGCTCCTTGCCCTCCTCGACTTCGATGGTCTGCTCAATGCTCGCCCCCGACTGCGCGGCGGCGCCGTTAAACCCATCGTGCGTGTAGGCGCGCGTTACGCCAGGCTTGCCCAGGCCAAAGGAATCCCCAACGGGAGTCTCGCCGTTGAGCGTCGTTTGATAGGTTCCGGGTTCTCCCGACCGGTTGGTCAAAAAGTAGCTGAGCGGCGTCATATTGTGCTGTTTGGCAATGCGGTCATAGGCCTCGACATTAACGACCGAGGTCTGCGCGCCGAGCGACACGGGCGCCGCCATCACGCCCTTGCCACCAGTTTCCTCATTTTCGATCTCATACTCGTAATAGACCATCGGAATCGTGTAGAGCACGGTCTTGTCACCCTCGCCGGCATGCGACTCATAGCTTACGCTTGCGCTGACCGTGCGCTCGCTCCGGTAGTCATAGCATCCCTCGGCGGCAAAATCGACTGAAGCATTCATCGCGACCAGGGGCGGACCGGTCTGCACCTCGACGGCAACGCCCAACTCGGCGCCAATGGTATAGCCCTGGGATGTCCCCGTGCCCTTTTCCTCTCCGTATGACGTGCCGCCCAACACCAGATAGCCGTATGCCTGCTCCAGATCCTCAACATAGGGCGCATCCTGCAGCACGGCAAGCACGCGCGGGTTGGTATAGACCTTGTAGCGGTCCTTGTACGTGATCTTGACGCTGTCGTTGTCGACATCGGGCAGCGCGAGCGAGATAAATGTGCCGTAGGTAGTGCCGCGACGGTTGCTCTCGCTAATCACCTGCTCCTCGCCGCGGCGCACCTTTCCGTTCTCGTCGAGCGAAAAATGCGAGGCGGTCATCCAATAGTAGTCATCGTTCTTGCGCAGGTCCTCGTCGCGGTGCTTGCCCACCACGGCGATAAAGCTCTCGTTATAGCGGTCCGAACCCGAGACGCTGCCCGCCTTGACGTCGCTGATCCACACCTGCTCTATACCCTTGTGGTCATGCTTGTTGCTGCTGTTGTATTGCTGACCGCTCATGCTCATGGTTCCGACCATGGACCCCAAGCCCTGAGCCCCGCTCTGTGCCGTGTTGCAGGCAAAGTCGCGGAACACATCGCCGCCCACGAGTACCTCGTCGACCGCCAGCTGCTCGGACAGGCCGTCAAGGTTGGCAGTGGCAAGGGCAATAGGCGCCAAGGTGCACGGATAGCGCTTATCCTGAGCGCTATCCTTCCATGCGCTGTTGGGCACATGCATCAGCCCATAGGAGGCGAGGAGCCCGTCTCTGTATTCCTTGCAATCGGAAAGCTTGAACTCGCCAGACTCCGAGTCAAAATACGCGTAGCGGTACAGCGCGCCGTACAGCCCCTTGCTGCCGTCAGAAGCGCCGTAATCAAAAGCGCTGCGTTGCCAGTCATAGCCCGCAAGAATAAGGCCCGTGACGGTTTCACCCGTCTTCTTTCCTTCTTCATCGTAGGCGGCAAACGTGCCGAACGTCGCATTCGCAGCGACCATGGTCTTGCCGTTCGCGGAGAGGGAGATTGCGCCCGCGTCGCCCAGAGCATCGACATGGACGAGCGCACCCTTGGATGCATCCCACGAAAACAGCTCGCAATGCGTCGACTTATCAATATTCTTCTTGCCGTAGGGTGCCGAGACCACGATGGCGAGGTCATCGCAAAAATCGCGATCGAGGTCGCCGGCCGCTAGCGAAACGACAGGAGCTGACTGAAGCTGCGTCCAGGAGTCGTTCCCGCCCTTGTTGTGCGTGGTGTAGTCCGCGGCGTTACCGGCATCGATCTTGACGACGCTTTGCTTCCAGTTGCTGCCCTCCAAGTCATACATATCGACTACAGCCTTGCGCACGCCGTTCTCGTCGACATAGCAGCCCGCGTAGACAAAAAGCTCGTCGACGCCGTCGCCATCGACATCGCCCGCCTCGACATCAAAGACGGCGTCGTGCTCTTGCAGGTAACCGGCATCCAGGTACTTAAAACGGCCTTCGTACATCATATTAGTGTTGACCGTCACCGGCAGGTGTGTGTCGAGAGTGCGCGTACGCCCGTTGCTAAACGAGTAGAGGACCAGCTCAACCTTTCCGGCGTATGACTTGCCGTCAATCGTCGTGGAGGAACTGTCGCCGTAGGCACGGAGCTCGGCAACGCGGCTCTTTTTGCCCGTGCTGGCGTCGCTGCAGAACTCAACACTCGTGGCGTGAATGCCCGAGAAACCGTTGTTGTCGTTGGCGAGTACTGTTGAGGACTCATTGTTGCTTAGATACGACCAGGTGCCGCCACCGTAGTCGCTATGCTTGTAGAGATCGCTGTTCGTATCGAAGTTGTTGACGTTTTGCCAGAACTTTGCGGCGCCCCACACACTTCCATAGCCATCGGTGAGTTTGCTGCTGCCGCCAATGTCACCGCGCTCGACGTTCTCGAGCTTGTCGCGCAGAGTGTAGCGATTGCCATGGCTACCGTTAGCTGCCATATAGACCTCGCTGCGCGTGGCAAACGTCGTGGGGGTATCAGTGGAATAGGGGCCAACGGTATCGGCCGGAATGTCCTCGCTCGTGCCCAGACCCAGGGCTTGATAATCCTGCTCGGTCATATCGGTGATTGCGGGCGCGTCTGCCGCCTGGGCAACCTGGGGCGTGGCCGTGAAGCAGGCAACGCTCGTGGCGATCAACGCAGCAAGCGCCGCCGTCCCAACAAGCGGGATTTTCGACAGCCTACGGATACGGGGGTGTGGAACGTACATGAGGGACATCGCTTTATTCGAGTGGAGTGGACTCATTTTTGCAAATGATACGTCCGATGCCCGATATCACGTGTCTCATTTTCGCCAACGGCGTGTCTCATTTTTGAGAATCCGAGATGCCGCGGAAATCTTATCCCAGCTCAAAGGCCATTTCTGGGATGTATTTTCCGTCGAGTGCCTCATCGGGAAACTGCATCCCATTTCAAGCGTCGATTCTGGGACGCAATTTCCCCTTAGACCCTCAACCGGAAACCGCATCCCACTTTGAGCGCAAATTCCGGGATGCATTTTCCGCTTGAGCCTCATTGGGAAACGGCGTCCCACTTTGAGGGCTGATTGTGGGATGCATTTTCCGGTTTTGCTCTCATTGGGAAAATGCATCCCGTTTCTTGACCGAATAATGGGACGCAATTTCCCGTTGGAGCGCCTTTGGGAAAGTGTGTCCCACTTCGACCGCCCAGAGTGGGATGCACTTTCCGCAAAGCACCTCAACGGGAAACTACGTCCCATTCCAAAGGCAAATTCCGGGACGCATTTTTCGAAAGCCTGCCCATCCGGAAAGCCCGTCCCACTTTGGACGCATCCGGGCACGGAACCATCGACCTATCAGGCCTCCCATCAATAAAGAGGCGTCCTCCCGGACGGCGGGGCACGAAGTTCATCGCGAGTTCCGCACGCAAAGAAGGCCACTTAATGTGGCCTTCGTCTTGCGCAGGACTGTAGAGCAGGGAACTTCGTGCCCCGACGCCCGGGAGGACGTTTCATTTAGAAAGATGGACCGACCGCCGTCAGCGATGGGAGCTACTCCCCCAGCACGGCCTTTTTGGCGGCTGCAGCCATGTTGTCCAGATCTTCCTTGGTGGGGTGATCCTTTGCGGCGACCCAGTTATCGAGCAGCATCTTAAAGCGGACATTGTCGGGATCTTGCTCGAGCATGGCCTCATAGCGCTGCTTTACGGCAGGGCCCATCTTGCCCTGGCACATTGCCCAACCCACAAGCTCGGCATCCTCGGCCAAATTGGAGGTCACGCGATTGATAATCTGCTGATAATAGCTCTGGTCGGCGCCAAAACCGCAGGTGCCAAACAGGAAGACGCGCTTACCGTGCAAGGCAGAAAGCAACGTCGCGACCGAAGGCGTGCACGCGCCCTTGTCGCACCAAAAACCGACGAGCACCGTGTCGGCCGCGCAGGCGCCCTGCGCCTCGAGCGCAACCTGATCTGCATCCGCATCGTCGCTCAACGCCGCGGCATGGACAAACTCAACACCCGCAGCCTGCAGAGCGCGCTTGATCGCGCCCGAAACCATCCTGGTATTACCGCTCTTGCTGTTAACCACCAAAGAGCATGTCATAGTCACGTTGCCTCGTTTCCCCCAAAAACTAAAGCCACTAATGCAATTTATTAGATGAATATCTTAGTACTAACGACGCAGATGTAAACCATCTGCCGCCAATCGGCAGCCCCTACTGGGCAAACTGGCTGCGGTAGAGTTCGGCGTAGAAGCCGTCTGCCGCCAGCAGCTCGTCGTGTGTGCCGCGCTCGATAATCTCGCCGTCGCGCATCACCAGAATGCAATCGGCGTTGCGGATGGTGCTCAGGCGGTGCGCCACCACAAAGCTTGTTCGGCCGGCCATAAGCTCGTCGAATGCCGCCTGAACCTGCAGCTCGGTGCGTGTGTCGATACTCGAGGTCGCCTCGTCCAGCAGCAGAATCGCCGGGTCGGTGAGCATGACGCGCGCGATGCACAGCAGCTGCTTTTGGCCCTGACTAAACGTGCCGCCGTCCTCGCCAATCACCGTGTCGTAGCCGCCTGGCAGCTGCACGATAAACTTGTGCGCGTGCGCGCGCTTGGCGGCTTCGATGACCTGCTCGCGCGTAGCTCCTGGGCAACCGTAAGCGATGTTGTCCGCCACCGTGCCCTCGAACAGCCACGTATCCTGCAGCACCATGCCAAAGGCGCGGCGCAGGCTTGCACGCGTGTAGTCACGCGAAGACCGGCCATCGACCATGATGCGGCCGGCATCGATATCGTAAAAACGCAGCAGCAGATTGATGAGCGTTGTCTTTCCGCAGCCCGTGGGACCGACCAGGGCAAAGCGCATGCCGGGCTTAGCCTCGATGCAGATATCCTGCAGCAGCTTGCGATCGGGAACGTAGCTAAAGTCCACGTGCTCAAAGGTCACCTCACCCTGCGGGGCGGCAAGTTCCACGGCATCCGCCGCATCAGGCTCCTGCTCGCGCGCATCGAGCAGCGCGAACATGCGACGCGCCGAGGCGTACGCGGTCTGGATCTGCGTAATGACGTTGGTAACCTCGTTGAACGGCTTAGTGTACTGGTTGGCGTAGGACAGAAAGATCTGCACGCCGCCCACCGTAAGCGCCGCGGGCACGCCCGTGATCACGCCCACGCAGCCGATCACAGCGACAACGGCATAGATGATGTTATTGATAAAACGCGTGCCGGGGTTGGAGAGCGAACCCATAAACTGCGCGCGCTCGCCCGCGGTGTAGAGCTCGGCATTGAGGGCGTCGAAGCGCTGCTGGGCGTTGGGGCCATAGGCAAACGCGTCCACGAGCTTCTGCTCGCCTACGTACTCCTCGATATGACCACCCAGTTGACCCTGAATACGCTGCTGGGCCGTAAAACTCTTGTTGGAAAGCTTGGCGATGGCGCCGGCTGCAAAAATGGAAAGCGGCGTGACGAGCACCACCACGAGCGTCATGGCCAGGTTGATGGAGAGCATAAACGCAAGCGTGCCCACGATGGTGATGACGCCGGTAAAGAGCTGCGTGAAGCCCTGCAGCAGACCGTCGCCCACCTGATCGACGTCGTTGACCACGCGGCTCATAAGGTCGCCGTGGGCGTGGCTGTCGATAAAGCTGAGCGGCATGCGGCTGAGCTTGTCGCTCGCCTCCACGCGCATGTCACGCACCGTCTCGTAGGACAAGCGGTTGACGCAGTAGCCCTGCAGCCACTGGAAGGCCGCGGCGCCCACCACAACGAGCGCGAGTTTGGTAACGAGTGGCAGCAGCGCATCGAAGTCCACCCGCCCGGCGGCGACGATAAGATCGATGCCCTCACCAATGAGAATGGGCGTGTAGAGCTGCAAGATCACCGAAACGGCGGCGCTCACAAACGACGCCGTAAACGAGACGCGGTGCGGGCGAACATAGCCCAGCAGGCGGCGGGTCACCGCGCCCACGGGATAGCGCTCGGGGTAGCCGGGCTGGCGCGGACCGTCGCCCAGGTCGTTGAGGTTATCGTTACCGGACACGTTGGCCGTCATCGTGGCGACCGAACCGGAGGAAGTGTACGGATTCATTTAGCAGCCCTCCTTTGCGCAGACGGATGCGGGGGCGGCCGGAGCGGATGCGGGCACCGCGCTCCCCTGCTGGCCCTCGAGCTCCTCGCGGCGCAGCTGCGACTGGCAAATCTCGCGATAGAGCTGACATGTCGCGTAGAGCTCGTCATGCGTGCCCAGGCCCGCGACCGAGCCGTGGTCGAGTACGCAGATCATGTCGGCGTCGCGCACGGTCGAGACGCGCTGGCTCACAATCACCGTCGTGAGCGGCAGCCCGCCCGCGGCGGCACCGCGCATGCTTCGTTCGCGAATGGCATGGCGAAGCGCCGCGTCGGTCTTAAAGTCGAGCGCCGAGGCAGAATCGTCCATGATCAGAACCTGCGGCGAACCCACCAAGGCACGCGCGATAGTCAACCGCTGGCGCTGGCCACCGCTAAAGTTCTTTCCGCCCGCCTCGACCGGGGCATCTAAGCCCTGGGGCTTGTTGTGTACGAACTCGCTTGCCTGCGCCATATCGAGCGCCGCCCAGAGCTCGTCGTCGGTCGCGGCTTCATCGCGCCAGTTCAGGTTGCTGCGAATAGTGCCGCTCACCAGCGACGCACGCTGCGGAACGGTCGCGACCGCATGGCGCAGTTGGTCGAGTGGCCAAGCGCGCACGTCGGCGCCCATCACGCACACGCTGCCGGTGCTCGCGTCGTACAGGCGCGGGATAAGCGAGACGAGTGTGGACTTACCACTGCCCGTACCGCCAATAATGCCGAGCGTCTTGCCCAGCGGGAGCTCCAGGGTCACATCGTTGACGGCATTTGCCGCGCCCGCGCCAAACGAAAAACTCGCATGGCCAAAGCTCACCGCGGAGACTGGAGCAGCACCACCCGCCAGTTCGCCCGGCTCGGGCAGCGCGACCAGCTCGTTGTCCTCGTCGGTGATGCTCGGCACGCAATTGAGCACCTCATTGATGCGCGACGCGCTGGCACTCGCCTTGGTAAAGACAACGACCAGGTTGGCCACGTACACGATGGAGGTGAGGGTCTGCGTCATATAGTTCACAAACGCCATGACCTGGCCCTGCGTAAGCTCACCCACGTTGACCTGGATGCCGCCCACCCACAGGATGGCGCACACGCCCAGGTTCATCACCAAAAACGTTACGGGGTTGAGGACCGACGAGAGCTTGCCCACCGCGATGGCGGTATGGGCCTGGTCATCGGCAGCTTGGGCAAAACGCTCGCGCTCGTGGTCTTCGCGCACAAAGGCGCGGACCACGCGGGCACCCGAAAGCCCCTCGCGGCAAATGAGCGCAATGCGGTCGAGCTTTGCCTGCAGCTGCCTGTAATACGGAATGCAGCGCGCCATGACAAACCAAAACACCAAGCCAATGGCGGGCGTGCAAATCAAAAAGATCATGCCGAGCTTAAGGTCGATGGCAAGGGCCGCGCACATAGAGCCCACCGCCAAGAAGGGCCAGCGGATGAGCATGCGCACGCCCAGCGCCACGGCAAGCTGCACCTGGTTGACGTCGTTGGTGATGCGGGTGATAAGCGAGGGCGTGCCAAAGCGGTCGAGCTCGGCATAGCTCAGCTTATTGATGTGCTCGTAGAGCGCGCCGCGAATGTCGGTGCCCATGCCCTGCGAGGTGAGCGCCGCCATCTTTTGGCAGACGAGCGTAAACGAAATGCCGATCACAGCCATGGCGCCAAGCAGCATACCGTAGTGGACGACGGCGTTGACATCGTGTACGCCAATACCCTTATCGATCATCTGGGCAATCACGAGCGGCGTAAGCAGGTCAAAGATCACTTCGATCAGCTTGCACGCAGGGCCAATCACCATATAGCGGCGAAACTTGCCACCAAAACGCCTGAGCAGCTCAATCATGTATAGGCGCTCCCTATCATCATCTCTCTTCAATCTGATTCATGATAGTACGGAGAGCCCTGGAGATGCGTAAGCAACTCGTTACAGATGTAAGGGCGACGTTCGCTAGCGCCCAAGGCATGTAGCAGCCGATGTTTTGGCAACGCCAGCGAGCGGCATAACGCCAGGGATTCAATTATCAGATAAATGTGACCCTTCAGGCGGTTTTGGTCGGCTACCCGCGAGTGCCGGCAGGGCGCTTGGTAGTCGCGCGATCCCGCAGGCGAAGCCGAGGACCAGCGAGACACCAAGCGCCCTGCCGGCACTCGCGGGTAGCCGCGGCACCAAAAAGCGCCTGCGCACTCGATGGATTCGGATGCCCGACAGAGGCTCCTTATGGCTGCTTCCTTCCGGACCTGACCAGATTCGGAACATGTCGTCATCCGAACCCATCGAACGCGCTAGGCGCTCGGTATATCTTACCCGCTCTCGCTCGCCACGGCAAGATAGCTAGTTTGGGACAGGGCTTTTTTGACTACTTTTTGGCTATCCAAGCTAAACCGAACGATCATTTTACTAGAGTCGGGCGAGGTCGTAGGATCGGGCGGTGGCTTCACCGGCGCAGATGAGGTTGGTTGTGGCTTCCTGGGGGTCGAGCGCTTGGTCAAGGGGCATGGGCCTGCGACAGACCGGCAAAACTAAGTCGACACCCTGCCCATACACCGCATCCAGGTTGTCGGCACGACCGCCCACGACGGCAACAACCGGCTTGCCATATCGCTTCGCACGACGAGCCACGCCCACCGGTGCCTTGCCGGCGGCGGATTGCTCGTCCATATTGCCCTCGCCCGTTATGACCAGGTCGACATCGCGCACGCGCTCGTCAAACCCAATCAGATCGAGCACCGTCTCCACGCCCGAACGCAGCTCCGCACCGAGCGCTAGCAACGCGGCGCCCAGGCCGCCGGCGGCGCCGGCACCGGGCACACCGAGCACCGAGCCAAATGTCCGTGCACCCTCGGGCACGCGCAACAACCCCTGAGCCCGCGCCCCGGTAATCGCCGCATCGAGCAGGCGACCATAGCCGACCATCCAGCTGTCGTACCTGCGCAGCGCCTCGGCATCATCCGTCGGCAGACCCTTCTGCCCGCCAAACACCGCCAGTGCGCCTCGACGCCCCACGAGCGGATTCTCGACATCGGAAAGCACCACGACACGCGCGCCATTCAGTACCCGAAGCGCTGGTGCCAAATCGATACCCGCCACGTGTTCAAGGCCCGCCAGGCCGGGGGCGATATTGCAGCCACACTCATCGACAAGATGCGCGCCCAGCGCTTGCAGCATGCCGGCGCCGCCATCGTTGGTGGCGCTGCCGCCCAAACCAATATAGATAGTCTTTGCCCCCGCACGGACCGCGCGAAGTATGAGCTCGCCCACGCCATAGGTCGAAGCCGCAAGCGCCGCCGATTCCGTGCAGGGTGAATACCCAATACCCGCCGCCTCGGCCATCTCAATTACAGCCGAGTCGTGCTCGTCGTCAACCAGCATCCGGGCAGCCACGCGATCATCCAAGGGGCCTGCAACCTCACAGGTCGAGAGCTCGCCGGCGCGCGCGGCGATGGCGTCGAGCGTTCCCTCGCCACCATCTGCCAGCGGCAAAGCGCCCAGCTCGGCATCGGACCACACACGGCACACGCCTTCGGCAACGGCCTTCTCCGCCTGCGCGCTCGAAACGCTGCCCTTAAAGGAATCGATCGCCAGCAGCACACGGCGGGGCCGGCGCTGCACGGGGCCATAGTTGAACGTCTCGCCGGCGAGATCTCCAACACCCGCAAGCGCCTCGGCGTGAGCCGCATGCGCCTCAAGGTTCAAACCGCAACCGACGCCGTCGACACCGCGCAGGCCAGCAAAATAGCTGCTCAGCACTTCACGGCACTCGCCTGCCAGCACGCCGGCGGTCACATTAAACCGATGGTTCAGGCGCGAATCGGCATTGAGGTCGTACAGCGAGCCCAGTGCACCCGCCTTGGCATCGGTCGCGCCATACACGCAACGCCCCACGCGCGCGTTAACCATAAGCCCCGCGCACATACAGCAGGGCTCGAGCGTCACGTAGACCGTGCAATCGGAAAGGCGCCAGCGCCCAAGCGCCTGAGCGGCGGCGCACAGGGCCGAAAACTCGGCATGAGCCGAAGGATCCTGGTCGAGCTCGCGCCGATTGCGTGCTCTCGCGACGATCTCGCCGTCGCGCACCACTACGGCTCCGATGGGCACCTCGCCCACCGCAGCGGCGGCGTGCGCCTCCGCCAGCGCCTCGCGCATGAACTTCTCATCGATTTCGGTGATCGTCATCGTTCGCCTTCCCTGTTGCAAATCCAAAACGATGCTATCATTACGACTCACGGAGAGATGGCAGAGCGGTTGAATGCGGCGGTCTTGAAAACCGTTGAGCGCGAGAGCGTTCCGGGGGTTCGAATCCCCCTCTCTCCGCCACCTTAGTGATTCACCGGCGTCATGGTGCGCTCAAACAGCGCATCGACCACGTCGGTCATCTCGGGTCGACGCTCAAGATCGTGACCCGACTCCCACCAATTTGTGAACAGTCGAATAATGCCACCGGCGATAAACTCCGATGTCGTCTCGAGCGAAACGGGCGCCAGGGCATCTTCGGCAAGCGAGCTCATCACACGCTCGCGGATGGAACGCGCAATGCGGTCGCAAATCATGCCGGTCAGCATGCCCGACATGCTGCTGGCCAAAAGGTTATCCATGAGCTGCTCATGCGCCAGAATCATATTCATGGCATCGTCAAAGACCTCATGGCGAAGCGCCCGTACGTCATCAAGCGGCTCCGCGTCCGCTGCATCGGTCCGGTTTTGCGGCAAGCCCGTCATAAGCTCATCGATATAGAAGGCAAAGTAATCGTTTTTATCGCGAAAATGCTTATAGAACGTCGTGCGGCGAATCAGGGCCCGGTCGCAAAGCATGGCAACCGTCAAATCCTCAAACCGATGCTCTTCCAAGAGCTCGGTAAAAGCATCGAACAGGGCACGATAGGTTTTCTTGATGCGAAGGTCCATGCATATCGCCATCCTCAAGGTGTAGACAGCATTCCTTAATTTGTCGCATATCTTACACCTGTACCACCCGTTCCATATTGGCGGCCCCTCCTTGGCGGAAACATAACGCTTACCGGAAAGTTCGGTATCGCCAAAGGTTGCGGGTATACTAGTAGCGTTACACCAACGGCAGCCGGCGCAAAACGCCGCTGCCATTCGAAACGGAGACATCATGCTTCCCGTCATCATCGGTATCGTTGTTGTCGTTGTGATCGCCAGCGCCATCGCCGGCATCTACAACAACATGGTCACCAAGCGCAATCGCATCGATAATGCCTGGCAGAACATCGACACGCAGCTGCAGCGCCGCAACGACCTGATCCCTAACCTGGTCGAGACCGTCAAGGGCTACGCCAAGCACGAGCAGGACACGCTCGCCGCCGTAGTCAACGCGCGCAACGCCGCCGTGAGCGCCACCACCCCCGAGGCCAAGATGGAAGCGGACAACGTGCTGACCGGTGCGCTGCGCCAGCTCTTTGCCGTCGCCGAGGCCTACCCCGACCTTAAGGCAAATACCAACTTTACGCAGCTCCAGTCCACGCTCGAGGACACCGAGAACAAGGTGAGCTACGCGCGCCAGAGCTACAACGATTGCGTGCTCAGCTACAACAACGCCATCCAGACGTTCCCGGCTGTTATCTTTGCCGGCATCTTCCAGTTTAAGGAGCGCCAGGGCTTCGAGGCCGCCGAGGCCGCCCGCCAGGCACCAACCGTCAAGTTCTAGTGAGCCGTTGACGCATCCACAACCGTTTTTGCATAAACCGCCCCGTCGAATGCATACTTCGACGGGGCGGTTTCCTTTGTCGCGAAGGTCCCCCTCAAGGCGCCGTGCATTTTTGTGAGTATTCAGCATGCCCGACAGCTTCGAGCGCCACGATAAATGCCAAAGACCGCGAATATTCCTGCAAATCAAACGCTATCAGCCCATAGCCCCGCCCATCATTCGTAGAAAACATCGATAAATCCCGATTTTTCGCCCGAGGTCGGTATGCAAGGGCCTTCGATTGCAGAATACTCGCAAAAATGCACGTCGCCACCACCCCCCACATGGCTCGAAGCAAAACAAAAGCGCGGCCAAAAGGCCGCGTACCATCTTTAATTCAGATCTATATTGCCCGTAACGGCAGTACCGAGGTAACGCAGTCCCGAGGGCAACCTACCTTTCCGGCGCACTCCGCAGGACGAAAGAACCTCCGCCGCACGAAGTGCGCAGCGGAGGTTCTTTCATGTCCGAGGACGCGCCGGAAAGGTAGGTTGCCCTCGGGCCGGACATACAAGGCAGCTTATGCGACGGTGTAAACCCAGTTGTGCTTATCCTCGACAGCACCGGACTGAATACCAGTCAGGGTCTCGCGAAGCTTCTTCATCACGGGGCCGATCTCGGTGCAGCCAGCCGGGAAGGTCACGGTCTCATCGGCACCGTAGACCTTGTTGTCGATCTCGCCCACCGGGGAGATGACGGCAGCGGTGCCGCACAGGCCGCATTCCACAAAGGTGCCGGCCTTGACCTCGGCCCACTCGACGGGACGCTGGTCGACGGTCATGCCCAAATCCTCGGCAACCTGAACGAGCGAGCGACGGGTGATGGAGGGCAGGATGGAGTCGGTGTGCGACTGAGGAACGACGAGGGTGCCGTTCTCCTTCACGAACAGAACGTTCGCGCCACCGGTCTCCTCGACATAGGTGCGGGACTCGGAGTCGAGATACAGGTTCTCGGCATAACCCTCGCGATGGGCCTCCATCGTGGGCTTGAGGGACATGGCGTAGTTCAGGCCGGCCTTGATATTGCCGGTGCCGTGCGGTGCGGCGCGGTCGTACTCGGAAACGCGCAGCTTGACGGGCTTGAGGCCGCCCTTAAAGTACGGACCGACCGGGGTCACGAGAATGCGGAACGTGTACTCAGGAGCGGGAGCCACGCCGATCACGTCACCGGAGCCGATCATAAACGGACGCACGTACAGGGTCGCACCAGAACCGAAGGGCGGAACCCAAGCGGCGTTGGCAGAAACGACCTGCTTGACGGCCTCAACAAACTTATCCTTGGGGAACGGGGGCATCTCGAGGCGCTGGGCAGAGTTATACATGCGCTCGGCGTTCATGTCGGGACGGAAGCAGACGATGCTGCCGTCCTCGGCGGTGTAGGCCTTCAGGCCCTCAAAGACCTCCTGGCAATAATGGAAGATGCCGCCGCACTCGGAGACATGCAAGGTGTGGTCGGTGGTCAGGCCGCCCTCGTCCCACTCGCCGTCCTTCCAATGAGCCTCGTAGCTGTAATCGGTCTTCATGTAGCCAAAGCCGAGGCTACCCCAATCGATATCCTTCTTCTCGACAGTCATATGTCGCTCCTTACATACACAGTTGCATACTCGCGAACTCGCACGCAAGGACCGAGGCCGACCGCGTCGCAACGTCGCACGCCCGGAGCGTAGAGCCGGACGGGACACGCGAACGGCATCAAAGCCAATGGCACGTCGATTCGCATGCACGAGATTGTACTCCGCACGCGCGTCGGATAAAACGTTTTTCTTTAACTAACTAAAGTATTTTCATTTGACCGAAACTAAAGAGGCCCGCCACCGTAAACGGTGACGGGCCTCAACGACACGATTTGTGCGCCGGCTCGAGCTATGCGTTCTTTTTGCCCAGCTTAGCCTTAACCAAGCCGACCACGGTCGGGATGATCGACACGGCGACAATGCCGATAATCAGCAGCTCAAAGTGCTCCTGCACAAAGGGAATGCCGCCAAAGAAGTAGCCCAGCAGCGTAAAGACCGTCGACCAGGTAATGCCGCCCAGCACGTTAAAGACAACGAAGTTGCGCCAATGCATGCCGCCCATGCCGGCGATAAAAGGCACAAAGGTGCGGATGAACGGGAAGAAGCGGCCGAGGAAGATGGCCAGATGGCCCCACTTATCCAGGAAATCCTCGGACTTTTTGATGCGCTCGGGCGTCATGGCCTTTGCCTTGCCCGAGGCGATGATCTTGCGGCCAAAGAAGTGGCCGATCATAAAGTTGCACTGATCGCCCAGGATGGCTGCGGCCCATGCGGTGGCCAGAAGCGCCACGATGTTAAAGCCGCCGTTGTGGGCAAAGAAGCCCGAGGCAAACAGCAGCGAGTCGCCGGGAAGGAACGGGAAGAACACCACGCCTGTCTCAATGAAGATGATCAGGAACACGCAGCCGTAGGCCATAAGCGGGCCGGCGGCGATCCAGCTGGCGATCGCAGCGCGCGGATCCTTAAGCAGCTCGGCAATGAAATTGATGAAACCCATGAAGTAAAACCTCTCAGTTGTGGGCGCGGATACGTCCAAGTTGACCAGTATACGGTTGCGGCGCGAGCACGGGCCAAACCCCTCAAAAGTCTTACTTCATTACCAGCAAGTTTGCATAACTGACACCTGTCGCGCAAAGCCGCCAAGATTGTTCTTCCTAATCCCTAGCGAATCGCTATACTTTATTGAATCGCATTGCCATGGCGCTAAGGGAGGGCGGCCGGTGAGCTTTATCAATACCATTCGCGAGGACATCAAGACCGTCCAGGCGCAGGACCCCGCCGCACAAAGCGGCCTGGTCATCTTCCTTTCCTATCCTGGCCTGCACGCCAAGTGGAACCACGTGCCCGAGCACTGGCTCTGGGAGCACGGTCATCGCTCGCTCGCCCGTGTGCTCTCGCAAATCACCCGCCACATCACCGGCGTCGAGATTCATCCCGCCGCACAAATCGGCAAGCATTTCTTTATCGACCACGCCATGGGCGTCGTCATCGGCGAAACCACCGTCGTGGGCGACAACTGCGTGCTCTACCAGGGCGTTACGCTCGGCGGCACCGGCAACGAGACCGGCAAGCGCCACCCCACCCTGGGCAACAACGTCACCGTGGGCACGGGCGCCAAGGTGCTCGGCAACATTCGCATCGGCAACAACGTCAAGATCGGCGGCAACTCGGTCGTCGTCAAGGACGTGCCCGACAACTGCACCGTCGTGGGTGTGCCTGGACGCATCATCAAGCGCAACGGCTGCCGCGTGTTCGAGGAGAGCTTCGACGCCAAGCAGCATCGCGAGTACATGCCCGACGATGCCGCCGAGCAGAGCGCCCTCAACCGTCAGGGCATCACCGAAAACGCCCGTCGCGTCAAGGAACTCGAGCAAGAGGTGGCCGAGCTCAAAGCCCTCGTCGCCAAGCTCGTGGACGAGCGCTAAGGCCGCGGGCAGCCGCCACAGCATGAACGCCAACACAAAAGGCGCGCTGGGGAATCCGCCCCCGGCGCGCCTTCTTTTCGATGTGGCATGCGGGACTGCCCCTTTGTCACCTTATGCGAACTGGCTTAGGTAGAGGTCGGCGTAAGCGCCCTCGGCAGCCAGCAGCTCCTTGTGCGTACCCTGCTCGATGATATTGCCGTGGTCCATGACCAGGATGAGGTCGGCATCGACGATCGTCGACAGACGGTGCGCGATCACAAAGCTCGTGCGCCCGCGCATGAGCGCGTCCATAGCACGGCCGATGGCGAGCTCGGTGCGCGTGTCCACACTCGACGTCGCCTCGTCCAGGATGAGGATCGCCGGGTTGTTGAGCAGCACACGCGCGATGGTCAGCAGCTGACGTTGGCCCTGGCTGATGCTCTCGGCATCGTTAGCCACACGCGTGTCGTAACCCTGCGGCATAGTGCGCACAAAGAAGTCGACCTGAGCGGCACGTGCGGCCGCGACAATCTCCTCGCGCGTCGCCTCGGGACAGCCATAGGCGATGTTCTCGGCAATGGTGCCATCGAACAGCCAGGCGTCCTGCAACACCATGCCAAACTGCTGGCGCAGCTCGCCGCGGTCCATGCGGCTCGTGTCCACACCGTCGAGGGTAATGCGGCCACCGTCGATCTCGTAGAAGCGCATGAGCAGATTGATGAGCGTGGTCTTACCCGCACCCGTGGTTCCCACCACCGCGATCTTTTGGCCCGGCTCGGCGGTAAACGACACGTCGCGCATGAGCGGCTTGTCGGGCGCATAGCCAAAACGCACGTGTTCAAAGGCAATACGGCCCTCCACCTTGCCCGGCAGCTTGGCGGCGGCCGCCGGCAACGGATCGGCTTCCATCTCGGGCTCATCGAGCAGGTCGAACACGCGCTCCGCACTCGCCAGCGCGCTCTGCAGCGAGTTGAAAGTGAATGACAGCTGCGTCATGGGCTCGGATGCCTCGTAGATAAACTGGAAGAACGCCTGGAACACGCCGACGGTCATGTGGCCAGCAACCAGCATGCTGCAGCCCACCAGCGCAATCACGATCTGCGCCAGGCGGCCGATAAAGCGCACCGCGGGGCCGACGGCGTTAATCATGAAGTCGGCCTTGGTGCTCACGCGCGCCAGCTCCTTCGAAGCCTCGTGCACCTCGGCAGAACTCTGGCGCTCACGGTTGAACGCACGAATCACCAGACGGCCCGAGTAGCCTTCCTCGACCGCGCTCGTAATCTTGGACACCCACTCCTGGCGCTCGCCCGTCACATCGTGCGTGCGGCGCGAAACGACCTTCGTCACCAGCAGCGAAAGCGCCGTAAAGAACAAAAAGACAAGCGTGAGCGGCACGCTAAACACGAACATCACGCTCACGGCGCCCACCACGGTACCGATCGACACCAGAAGCTGCAGCAAGCCGCGCTGCATGCTCTCAGACATCTTGTCTAAGTCGTTGGTCGCACGGCTAACGACCTCGCCGGGACGATGCGCATCAAAGAAGGCAAGCGGCAGACGGTTGAGCTTTTGAGCGATGCGGTTACGCAGGTGCAGGTTAAGGCGTTCGGCCACGCTCGACATCAAAAAGCTCTGGAGCGCGTAGAACGAGGCAGCGGCCGTCCAGATCATAAAGTAGATGAAGATGGTCCTGCCGCAGTTCTCCCAGGTGATGTTGAAGGTGGTGTCGTTGGCAAACGCCACCTGAATGTGGCCCCACAGCTCATCGATCACGCGGGCGCTATATGCCGGCGCAGCGGTGTTAAAGATGGCATAGAACACGATGCTCGCGAACACGATATAGAAGCGCCAATGGTCACCGGCAGCCTCGCTCCACAGGCGGCGCACCGTCGCCCAGGTGTCGCGGGGTTTCTCGTCCTCGTCCTCGTCGTCCACATCGCGCATGCGCTCTGCCTCAGCGCGGGCGCGCTCGTCCTCGGCGCGTTCGTTTTCCTCGTAGAGCGCTTGGCGGCGAGCCTCGCGCTCGGCTGCAGCCTTGGCGGCCTCGTCCAGCTCGGGTGCTACGGCAGCCGTTTCCTCAACCAGTCCCGCGGCAACGGCGTCATCAACGCTGGCCTGCTTCCTGAGCTCCTCGGTCATGCTACTCACCTCCCTTCATCTGCGATTCCGCGATGGCGCGGTACACCTCGCAGGTTTCCATAAGCTCGCCATGCGTGCCCAAGCCCACAACCTCGCCGTCCTTGAGCACGACGATCTGGTCGGCGTGCAAGATCGTCGAGATGCGCTGGGCGATGATGAGCACCGCGGCATCGCGCGTCTCGTCCTGCAGCGCATGGCGCAGTGCCGCATCGGTCTTAAAGTCCAGGGCCGAAAAACTGTCATCGAAGATATACAGATCGGCATGCTTCATGAGCGCACGGGCGATTGCCAAACGCTGGCGCTGACCGCCCGAAAAGTTCGTGCCGCCCTGGGATACCGGCGTATCGAGCCCCTGCGGCTGATCGAGCACAAAGGTGCTCTGGGCAACCTGGAGCGCATGAAGCATGTCGGCCTCAGTTGCGTCTTCATTGCCAAAGCGCAGATTGCTTGCCACGGTGCCCGAGAACAGCCATGCCTTTTGCGGCACATAGGCAATGCGCCCGCGTATCTCGCCTTGCGAAAGCTCGCGCAGGTCGACGCCGTCTAGGCGAATGGCGCCCTTGGTGGCATCGTGGAAGCGCAGCAGGAGCTTGGCCACCGTCGATTTGCCCGAGCCCGTCGAGCCGACGATCGCGGTCGTCTGACCGCGACGACAGGTAAAGCTCAGATTGCACAGCGTGTCCTCGTCGGCGTCGTCAAAACGAAACGACATATGATCGAACACGGCGACCGCGTCGGCTCCGTCTGCGGACTCAGGCGCCCCGTCGCCCAGCGTAGCCTTGCCGTCCACGATGCTCGGCTCGATTTCGAGCACCTGCTGCGCACGGTTGAGGCACGCCGCGGCGCGCGGAAGCGTCAGAATCACCATCTGCGCCATCATCACAAAGAAAAGAATCAGGATCGCGTATTCCAACACGGCCGAAATGCTGCCGATTTGCATGGCGTGGACGCCCACGCGGTTGCCGCCCACCCACAGCACCGCCACCTCGGCGATGTTCATCAAAAAGAAGCTGGAGCTGTCGAGGCCCACAAACAGGTGGTTGACCTTGATGGCGTTGGCCGCGTAATCGCTAAACACCTCGTCCAGGCGCTGCTCCTCGTGGCGCTCCTTGTTAAATGCGCGGATGACGCGCACGCCCACGATGTTCTCGCGCAGCACCACGTTCATGCGGTCGATAAAGCTCTGCAGGCGCATAAAAATCGGCGCGGCGTTAGCCACCGTAAAGACCGCCGCCACCAGCACGATCGCAACCACCACGCCCAGCAGCGTGCCCATGGCGGGATCGATGAACCAAGCAAAAATGATGCCTGCCACGGCCAAGAATGGCACCGGCAACACCAGCTGAATCGTCTGAAGGACAGCTTGCTGAATCACGTTGATGTCGTTGAGCGAGCGTGTGATCATCGAACCCGTGCCAAAGCGCTCAAAGTCGCTGGCGGACAGCTCGAGCGACTTGTCGTACACGGCATTGCGGATATCGCAGGCCACGTTGGCGGCCAGGCGCGCCGAAAGATAGCAGCCCAGCACCGTGCCGCCGCTGGCCATGCCGGTCGCGATAAGCATGTACAGGCCGTTACGTAAAATATAGTCGACATCGCCCGTGGTAATACCGGTGTTGACCATGTTCGCCAGCATCGTGGGAACCAACAGCGTACCGACGTTATCTATCAGCACCGCAAACAGCGTCACCGCAATCAGACCGCGGTACGGCCTCATAAACCTCATTAAGAGTCGCATGTGTCCCCCTCGCCCTTATCGTCAGCCTTGTTCTCGGCGGCCACTTGCCGTTTAAATGCCTCGCACTCTTCGTTCAGAACATGGGAGAATTTACCGACCAGGCGCATGATCTCGCGCTGTTCCCACGGCTCGAGCGCTTCGAATGCCTGTTGCTCGGCTTTTTGCGCCGGTAACGCGTAGCGCTTGGCAAACCGCACGCCTTCTTCGGTCAATCGCACAACCTTGTTCTTACGACTGCCCTCGGCAAACTCCAACGTCGCAAGCCCTCGCGCCCTAAGCGTCTTGATCGCCGAATTGATGGTCTGTTTGCTGTAGAACCATTCACTCGTCAGCCGACTCACGGCAACGCTTCCGCCCGCTGCACTCGTGTCGACGAGCATCCAGTAGGCGCAGTCCGAAAGACCGCAGGTACGCGCGAACTCCGAATAGATACGGTCAAGCCCGTTAAGCATCCGGTCGAAATCGACCAGGCTAACTGCACTATTCATCTCTCCCACCATTCGATAGTCCGAGTTTTGACCAATTTATATCTCTACATTAGTCCGAGTTTTGACTATCGTCAATACGCTCGTTGTTTATGGTCGGCTCTACATAAGCATATCGACAAAAAAGACCGCCGGCGCGGGGGCGGCGCCGGCGGTCACGCGAGAATAGCGATGTATTTGCCCGTTAGGCAGCGACGGCCTCGTAGACCGTTGCGCCCGCAAAGCTGTCGTGCAGGCTCTTGCCGCAGATCCAAGGTAGCTCGACGACCTCGCAGACCGTGTTGACCAGCTCGGAGCAATCAGTAAAGTGGCCCTTATCGTTGAGGGTCTCGCAATCCTGAACACGCCAATAGCCATCGGTGTGCGTGATGTAGTACTCGTGATCGTTGATCGACACGAAAGCGCGCGTCTTGGAACGCAGCAGCTTCAGAAATCCTTCGAAGTCAGTCTCGACGACATCTCCAGCCTGGAACATGATAGTTACCTCCTGGCCCAGCGCCACCACAGCGCATTGATTAACGTTGGTACCCCTTTAGTAAAACCTTTATCAATTGATATGCGCCCCTGTTTTAGGCAAGTGGTAAAAAACCGCAGGGTAGACGGGATAAAACGTTTAACCATCTCATCAGTTTCTCACATTCTTGCCGCAGTTTTATGCAAGCCGACTTTTCCGATTGGTGGCTATTGCTGTTTGGGCCCTCTGCGCGATTACGGCTACGGCACGACGGGTAAGAACGGAGCATCTGCAACGTCATCGCTAGGAGAACCCATGGAGACCATCGAAGCGCTCATCCATCGCCGTAGCTGCCGCAACTACAGCGATCGCCCCGTCGAGGCAGAAAAGCTCGCACGCATTATCGAGGCAGGCCAGTACGCGCCGAGCGGCATGGGGCGTCAGCCGGTCACGTTCGTCGCCGTCACCGACCCCGCGACCGTCGAGCGTCTCTCGCAACTCAATGCGCAAGTCATGGGCAGCAACGGCGATCCCTTCTACGGTGCCAAAACCGTTGTGGTGGTACTGGTCGACCGCAGCGTGCCCACGCATCTGGAAGACGGTTCGCTTGCCATGGGCAACCTGCTCAATGCTGCCTATGCGCTGGGTGTTGATTCGTGCTGGATTCATCGCGCCCACGAGGTTTTCGATTCGCCCGAGGGCCTGGAGCTGCTGGCCAGCTGGGGCCTGCCCGCCGACGGAAGCCTGCGCGGTGTTGGCAACTGCATTCTGGGCTACGCCGAGGACGCACTCCCCAAGGCCAAGCCTCGCCGCGACAACGTGGTGTATGTTCCGCCGTTCTAACGAACGGCGGACCCGTTGACGCTGCGCGAGCCGCATTAACGCCAATCTGACGTTCAATTTCGAGGGCGCGACCAAAAGGTCAGCGCCCTCTCATTTCACGTCACCTTGGCGCAAATGCGGCCCGCTCGCTGTTGGTGCCTGACATCGAGTGAGCCACTGTCTTGGGCAGCTAAAAGGCCCCGTCCCATATTTGCTGCCCCACTCGCAACTTATCTTGCCGATGGAGTTGTCGTCGTTTCGTTCGTGTGAGTCGTTTTGGCGCCGTCGCCTTGTTCGTCCTCGTCCTTTTGAGCATCGGCAATGGTGGCAGCAGCTGCGACCATACCGCGCTGGGGCGCCACACCCGTCTGGTCTTGTGCGCCTTCAACAAGCTCCGTGCCAGCATGCGCAAGTTCAGGCGATTTGAAAATCGCGCCCAGACTCGCGCCGTCGCCGGCATATCCGAGCGCCGCGAGCGCGATGACGATTATCGCGGCAACGACCACGATCGGCACGTAACGATGCCAGCCTGCAGGATTGAGGCCGCTACGGCGGGCAGCACCGCGGCTGATGTAGCCAAGCGTTCCATCGTGCTTGAGCTTTGAGCCCACCACGCGCCTTCGTCCCCACAACGAGGACTCGGCCTGCATGGCCAAGCGAGCGCTTGCCGAAGGATAGCCATATTTTGTGCGCTTGAACGAGCCGTCGAACCCCGAGGCGCTTTTGCCCCACGTCCGCGAAGTCGTACGCCGGCCGACCGGCGCCGCACTTCGCTTTGTTCGGTTCGTTTTTGAAGTCTCCGCCATACTCCCCCGCACGCCGTAACACAATCGAAACAATGCTTCTTTGGACTGTATCACACGCGCCGCACGCGGTCACGGCGCCTCGCTCAGCGGTCGTTGTCCTTCAGCAGGCGCCATAAAGTCGTGCGGCTTATACCGAGCACCTCTGCCGCACGTGTCCTGTTGCCGTGAAGGTGCTGCAGGACCAACCGTGCGACATCGCGCTCGGTATCGGCCAGGGGACGCAAGATGTACAAATCGCTTTCGAGCGCCGGGGCGCCAAAGGTCGCGGTCTTGATAACGTCCTCCTGGGCAAGCACCTCTTTCGCCACGGCACGCTCCACCGTACCCGCCCCCACTAATATATAGAGTCGTTCAGAGACTTCACGCAGCTGCAGGTAATTGCGGGGCCAACGGTACGCATCGAGCGTCTCTGCCGCGGCGGCGGACAACATGGGGGCACCCGTCTTAAACATATCTGCCAGATACCCCAGATAGCGCGCAACCTTTTCCGACGCGCCGCCCTGCTCGGCAATCGCCGGCGCCACACTCACTGCACAGGCCAGACGCTCGGTTACAAAAGCAGCCTGATCGCTTTCGCCGCCGCCCGGCATATCGTTTGCCGTCAACACCACATGGCAACGAGTTGCGAGCACCGTGTCGATCATTGCGGACACGAGCTCGCGCAGACGTTGGGGGCCAACAGCATGCCAGCCGCCCATGCAAAGTGTCAGCCCCGTTTGGAATAGCGGCGATTCGGAACTTTTGAGCAGATGGCGCCAGCCGCGATCCGTAAGCTCATCGAGCGCAACGGACACAAAGGGCTGATCGGCATAGGGTCCATCCAGGTACAGGCGTTTTGCAATCTGATCCTGCCCCGCGCCCAGCTCGCCCTCGAGCATAAGGGGCACCCCACGCGCATAGCTCCCACGTACGGGGGCAGCGACCGCCGCCGCATCTTCGACGATGCCGTACGTGCTCGACGCGTAGCGAGCCTCGACTTCGTCGGCATTGAGCCACTCGATGCCCGCATGCGTCGCAGCGGCGCGCACCTCATGCGCCACGACCACCCAAAGCGCTCCGCGCTCCTTGGCCGTCGGGCGCACCGTCAAGCTCAACCGCACGCCCTCGTGGCCCATCACCAGGCGCGCCCCATCGCCCACGCGAGCGAGACGCTCGGAAACAAAAGCGGCGATATCCTGCTCGAGTGCCGCGTCACTCATAGTCGAGATCACAACGCCACCGCGCTCGTCGACTGCCAGCGCCGATACTCCGGCTGCGGACAATGCCTCAATCAGAATCTGCAGCTTGGCATCGCTATCCATGATTTGCCCCTGTCCGCGGCGACGTGCAACCGCCGACGGTCGCACGACCGAATGTTTCAAAATTGAACGATATTACTCACCAAACACTATAGGGCAAAAGTCGCCGTCCTGCGAGTATATGAATTGCCCCGCATCGCCATCCTGGCGGGGCGATAAGAGCTCTTCGGGACCTATCAACCTGCGGACAAGCCATACCCGCAAGAGCTCCTATCGCTCCACCGCAGGTATGCGCTCGCCAGCACGCAACACGCAAATCAGCTACTTCTCTACCAGATTCCCAGCACGTGCTGCATTCCCAAACTCATGCATGCAATGCCAATCCAGCAGCAAAAGCCCAACGCGATGGGTTTGCCGCCCTTTTTGACCAGCTCGACGATATCGGTATTAAAGCCAATAGCCGCCATGGCCATCACGATAAAGAACTTCGACAGCTCCTTGATGGGCGCCGTAATGGACGCAGGAAGCTGAAGCACCGTGGTGATCACGCTCGCCAGCACAAAGAACAACACAAACATGGGAAACGCACGTTTAAGCGAGAACGTGCTTTTGGCGTCGCCGCCGGCCTTGCGCGCCAGATGCATCTGTCAGCATGCGAGAGCCAATGTAATGGGAATAATGGCCAGCGTCCTGGTGAGCTTAACCACTGTGGCGCTTTCGAGCACATTGGCGCCGGGATGCATGCTATCCCAGGCGCTCGCCGCAGCCGTTACCGACGAGGTGTCGTTGATGGCGGTGCCGGCAAACAGGCCAAAGCCCTCGTTGGTCAGCCCGAGCATGCCGCCGAGCGTCGGAAACACGAGCGCCGCGATAACGTTAAACAGGAAGATGACCGAAATGGCTTGGGCAATCTCGCGATCGTCGGCATCGATGACGGGCGCGGTCGCAGCGATGGCCGAACCGCCGCAAATCGACGAGCCCACACCCACAAGCGTCGCAATCTTGCCCGGCACGTTCATAACGCGGCAGAGCACGACGGCGATGACAAGCGAGGTCGAGATCGTCGCCACGATAATCGGCAGCGACTGGGCGCCCTTGGACAGAATCTGGGAGAGGTTCATGCCAAAGCCAAGCAGGATAACCGCGTACTGCAAGACTTTTTTAGACGTATAGGTGACACCGGCGGCGAGCTGTTCGCGACGATTCTTGGGAAAGACGAGCGCCAGGACCATGCCAAAGAGAATGGCAAATACCGGACCGCCGACCACCTCAATTTGTTTGCCGAGCAACGTCGCGGGAATGGCGATGATCAGGCAGAACAAGACGCCTTTCCAGCGCTCGCGTACGATATTCGCCAGTTGCATATGAGATTCCTTCTTTCTATTTCACGTTTGCGACGGCTTATGATACGGCAATGTTGAGCACAGCCCTGCGCAAATACAGACTAAGATGCCGCAATAGTTCTCGGGCAACAGCCGAATTACCCACCGCGGAGAGCTGGTTCGCGGCATAATAAACAACTGACATATGAGTTTGATAGAACAGTTGCGAGGCGCTATGGAAGAATCGATGCACGTCGGCGAGCAGGAAACGAGCCTACAGGACCAGTCCTACCACACCATTCGACGCAAAATCGTCTACCTGGACTACAAGCCGGGCGAAAAGCTAGGCGTCAAGCAGCTTTGCGACGACCTGGATATGGGGCGCACCCCTGTGCGCGAGGCACTGGTGCGTCTGGCGCAAGAGAGCCTGGTGCGCACCGTGCCCCAAAGCGGCACCTATGTCTCGCCCATCAACCTCACCTTTGCCGAGAGCGCCTGCTACATTCGCGAACACCTGGAAAAACAGGTGATTGTGGAGTGCTGCGCCCGTGCCACCTCGGCAGGCATCGAGCAGCTCGACCGAGCCATCGCGCTGCAGGAAAAGGCCATGGCCGAAGAGGATCGCATCGGATTCTTTTTAAGCGACAACCTCATGCACCGCATGATCTTTAGCATCGCGTGCCGCAGCACCGTGTGGTCGTGGCTCGAGGCGACCAATGCCGACCTGGAGCGCTTCCGCTGGCTGCGCGCCGCCACGCAGAGGCTCGACAATCAGGAGATTGTTAACGAGCACAAGCAAATCCGCCGCGCCATCGCCGGCCGCGACCCCATCGAGGCGAGCTTTTTGGTCAGCAAGCACCTGCATATGATGTTCCGCAACCAGACCGAGGTCCTGGACCAATATCCCAAGTATTTCGAGACCAGCAAGCTCCGCTAACCTGCCAAAAAGGGACAGGTTTATTTCGGCAGGTTTTATCTGGGCAAATGCAACAAGGCCCGACTCCGCCACAACGGAGCCGGGCCTTGTTGTTGGCGCGTTTCGACAACAGAGCACTCGATGTCAGTCGTCAACAGTGAGCGAGCCGCATTTGCGCCAAGGTGACGTGAAATGAGAGGGCGCTGACCTTCTGGTCGCGCCCTCGAAATTGAACGTCAGATTGGCGTGAATGCGGCTCGCGCAGCGTCGACCGGTCCGCCGTTCGGCAGAACGGCGGAACAACAATTACTCGACAGTAACGCTTTTCGCCAGGTTACGAGGCTGGTCAACGTCGCAACCGCGCAGGATGGCCACCTCGCGGGCGAGCAGCTGCAGCGGAACGCTCGCCGTGATGGGGCTGAACACGTCACAGACGGACGGCACGCGAATGATGCAGTCGGCAATCTTGTTGATTTCCTCGTCGCCCTCGGTAGCAACGACGATGACCTTGGCGCCGCGAGCCTTGCACTCCATGAGGTTCGACACCGTCTTATCGTATGTTGCGCTCTTGGTTGCCACCGCGATGACAGGGAAACCCGGATCGATCAGCGCGATGGGGCCGTGCTTCATCTCGCCGGCGGCATATGCCTCGGCATGCAGGTAGCTGACCTCCTTGAGCTTAAGCGCGCCCTCATAAGAAATGGCGGCGCCCATGCCGCGACCCACAAACAGCGCGGACTGCGCGTCCTTGCACACAAGCGCGGCCTCGTGCACGGCCTCGGTCTGCGTATCCAGGATCCACTGGATCTGCTCGGCCGTATCGGAAAGCTCGCGGAACAGCATGCGCGTCTGCTTGGTGGTCAAGCGGTACTTGACCTGCGCCAGCAGCAAGGCCAAAAGCGTGAGGCTCACGACCTGACCGATGAAGCTCTTAGTCGAGGCGACTGCAATCTCCTTGTTGGCCTTGGTGTAGATGACGCCGTCGCTTTCGCGCGCCACCGGGCTGCCCACCACGTTGGTGATGCCAAAGACCTTGGCGCCCTTGATGCGCGCATCGCGAATGGCGGCAAGGGTGTCGGCCGTCTCGCCCGATTGGGACACGGCCACGACGAGCGTCGTCGGCGTGATGATGGGGTTGCGGTAGCGGAACTCGCTAGCCGCCTCAACCTCGGTAGGAATACGAGCCCAGCCCTCAATAAGGTTCTTGGCGATGAGTCCGGCGTGGTAGCTGGTGCCGCAGGCAATCACATATACGCGGTCGATATCGTTGAGTTCCTCGAGCGAAAGGCCCAACTCGTCGATATCGAGCTCACCGGCAGGGGTCATGCGGCCCACCAGCGTGTCGCGCACCACGCGCGGCTGCTCGTGAATCTCCTTGAGCATAAAGTCGGGATAACCGCCCTTTTCGGCCATGTCCAGGTCCCAGTCGATATGGGTGATCTTGGGCTCAATCACATTGCCGGCCTCGTCGGTATACTCGACGCCTGCGGGCGTGAGCTTGGCAAACTGACCATCTTCGAGCACCACGACATCGCGGGTGGCATCGATAAGCGCGATCACATCGGAGGCAACGTAGGAGCCGGTCTCGCCCACGCCGACCACAATCGGGGAGTCCTTGCGGGCAACGGCGATCACGCCAGGTTCGTCGGCGCACACGGCGGCCAGGCCATAGGCGCCCACCACGTGGGTGCAGGCCTCGCGCACGGAAGCCATCAGGTCGCGCGTCTCGGCATAGGCCTCTTCGATCAAGTGCGCGAAAACTTCGGTATCGGTCTCGCTCTTAAAGTGATGGCCGCGGCCCTCCAGCTCTTCGCGCAGCTCGGCGAAGTTCTCGATGATGCCGTTGTGGACGATGGCGATGCGACCATCGCAGCTGGTGTGGGGATGGGCGTTGACAACGGAAGGCTTGCCGTGAGTGGCCCAGCGGGTATGGCCGATACCGCAGGTAGCGTCGCTGTCGATATTGGAAAGCTCGCTCTCCAGGCCCGCAACCTTACCCACGCGGCGGATGACGTCGAGGTGAGCCGCGGCGCCCTCGCCCACCTCGAGCGCGACGCCCGAGGAGTCATAACCGCGATATTCCATACGCTTAAGGCCCGTGACCAGAATGTTCTTTGCAATATCAGAGCCGGTGTAGCCGACAATTCCGCACATAGGATAAATCCCTTCGCTCGCGTGACTGCAAAACGCCCACGCACGACGGGCGCTGAGACGTATAACGTCCGAGTATTGTACTCACACAAACGCAAGCTGATATACCAGAAGTGGTATCTTAAACTGGATACCACTCGATGCACACACCCTACCACCACAACGGTAACAGGCACCTTTGCTGTGGTTGGCACTCCCCTAGGGACGCAGGCGGCGTTCGAGCCGATTGCCCAGGGCCGTGAGTGCCATAACAATGACGTAGTAGACCACGGCCACCACTAAAAACGGTTCAAAGGCTCGATAGGTGAGCGCCTGCACGCTCTGGGCGGCGCGCATCATATCCATCAGGCCGATGGTTGCCACCAGCGAGGAGCTCTTGAGGACCGTGATCACTTCGTTGACCAGAGCAGGGGCAATCGAGCGCATCGCCTGCGGAACGATGATCTTGCGCATCATGGGAACATAGCGAAGCCCGATGGCCCGAGCGGCATCGTACTGCCCCCGGTCAACGCCCTCGATACCACCGCGCACCGTCTCGGACACCGTCGCTGAGCCGTTGAGCCCCAGCGTAATGGCACCGGCGGCAAACATCGAAATTTTGAAGCCCGTGAGCTGCGGCGTCGCAAAGTACGCCAAAAAAAGCAACACGATGAGCGGCACGCCGCGAAAGATAGAGGTGTAGAAGTTGAGCACCGCACGCAATGGGCGACAGGGCAAAACCTTGAGCACGGCAATGAGAAAGCCCAGGACGAGTGCTAGGGCCAGCGCGGCGGCCGTCACCTGACAGGTCACGACCAGGCCGCTCATAAACATCGGTATATATGGTTCTAGCAGTTCAAACTTCATCAGCATGCCCTTGGCGCGCGCCTCACCGGCTCGCTATTTTCCGGCAACCGTCGACGTACCGGAAGCGGAATAGTCGCCGTTCCACATGAAGTCGGCGCCCACATACTGCTTGATGCAGTCATCGATGGTGCCGTCCTCGAGCATCTCGCCGATGCATTCGTCAAGCGCCGCGACAAATCCGGCACCCTTCTTGGCCATCAGGCGGTACACGCCCACGTGATCGCTCGTCTCGGAGCGATCGAGCAGGCCCAGCACCAGGCCCTCATTCGCATCGCGCATGGACTGGCCCTCGGCGCCGTCACACAGGTAGGCATCGATGCGCCCGGCGAGCACCTCTTGCAGGCACTGGTCGCCACCGTCGTACGTGTGAATATCAGCATCGGGCATGACCTTGGCGATGAACTTGTTCTGCACGGTACCGGTGGTGCAGGCGATAGACTTGCCGACGAGGTCCTCAACGCGCTTGACGGGATCGCCGCCGAGCGTGAGAACGCCCACAAGCGGCTGATAGTAGCCGCGCGTGAAGTCGTAGGTCTGCTCGCGCTCTTCGTTGGAGCTCATCGCCATGGTAAAGGCCTTGTCATCGCTCTGCACCGATGCAAGCGTGGCGGCAAAGTCCTGCGGCTCAAAGTCGTAAGAAAAGCCCAGGCGCGAGACCATCTCGTCGGCAATGGCGATATCCAGGCCGACAACCTTCTGCTTGCCGTCCGACTGCGTCTCCAGATAGCGATAGGGCGCAAAGGCATCGTCGCCCACAAAGGTGAGCTTGGCGCCCTTGATATCGTCGCCCGCAACCGCGGCAGAACCGGCGGCAGAGCCCTTGTCAGCGCCACTGCCAGCGCAACCGCTCGCCGCAACCATTGCAGCACCGGCGATCAAACCCAGGAAATCACGACGAGAAACAGCGCGAGTCATACCAAAGCCTTTCAATCTACGATCAAAACGGCTTCTATTGTAGACACTCCACTGTTTAACGCGCAGCCCAGCCGCGCCAAAACCACCACAAAGGGGGACAGGCACCTTTGTGTGGTCTGGACTCCGGTGTTTGCCCAGATAAAACCTGCCAAAATAAACCTGCCCCTAATTGGTGGGTTTTGACACCCTGGGAACGGGCGATGCTACAATCTGACTCGTACTTGAAACGCATCAAAGGGGCCGCTATGGCAAAGGTAAAAATCAGCGACGTCGCGCGCGAGGCAGGAGTCTCGCTGGGCACGGTATCCAACGCGCTCAACCACCCCGAAAAGCTGCGCCCCGAGACCCTCAAGCTCATCAACGAGACCATCAATCGCCTTGGCTACCTGCCCAACCAAAGCGCTCGTCAGCTCGCGGGCGGCGCCACCAAGTCCTTTGGCCTGGTCCTCCCCCGTCTCGACCATGGCTTCTCGCTCCAAATTGCCAGCGGCGCCCATAACGAGGCCCGCAAGCACGGCTATGACCTGCTCATCGCCAACGCCGATAACGACGACATCCTCGAGGACCACTACCTGCGCTATTTTATGGGCACGCAGATGTCCGGCGTCATGGTCCAGCCCATGGCGTCCCCCGACTGGCACCCCGCCATGACCAAGATGCCCGTGCCGATCGTCCATCTGGACATCCACTGTTCCGAGCCAGGTTACTACGTGGCCGCCGACAACGAGGCACAGGGACGCATTATCGCCGAGCTTGCCATCGCCCGCGGCGCACACCATATCACCGTTGTGGGCAGAGCGGCATTTATGCAGCTCACCCTGCGCGTGCTTGGCATTCACAAGGCCCTCGCCCTGCATCCCGATATCAAAATTGAGGTCATTGACGCCGGAGAATGGAATACCGCTGCCGATGGTTACAGCATCGGCGCTCAGATTGCCGAGCGCTCTACCGGCGAGCGTCCCGATTTTGTCATCGGCCTTACCGATGTATTGGCCTCGGGCGTTATCTCGGCGTTGACCGACAAAGGCATCTCCGTCCCCGAGCAGCTTCGTGTGGCCGGCTGCGACGGCAACCCGCTTGCATGGAGCGGGTCGGTCCCCCTCACCACGGTGGCACCCCCGGGCTACGAGATTGGCCGCAAGGGTGTCCAGCTGCTCATGGAGCAAATCGAGAACAAGGCGCCGGCAAAAACCAAGCACATCCGCATTGGTTCCGCAGCGCGAACCGTTACTGCGGTCACAGCCGCCGAGGACATCAACCGTCAGGAACTCGTGCGGCCGTTCCTCTTGGAGCGCGCCAGTACCCAGGCGAGCAGCCAAGCCGAAGCCACCGCCATCAACCTCGGTGCGTATCTATAGCACGTCAGCCAGTATGCCAAAACGCCACTTAAGCAAAAGAGGGCCGACTATTGCCGAACCTCTTTTGCTTAAGCGCAAAGTCAACCGATTGTTCGTTTCAGCTCCGCAATTGTCTAGCGCACGGCCTTGACCGCCGCCGTAAGGTCGAACAACGTATCGAGCACGGCCTCGCAGCCATCCACCACGTCCTGCGGCAGCGGCACGATATCGGGGACGGCAAAGACGTGGCAGCCGGCCGTAATACCCGAGACGCAGCCGTTGCGCGAATCCTCGACCACGGCACATTCCTCGGGAGCAAAGCCCGCACGCTCACAGGCGAGCAGATACATCTCGGGGTCGGGCTTGCCGTGCACGACGTCCTCGCCGCAGGTCACCGTCTCAAACTTGTCAAAAAGACCGACCATCTTAAGGTTGCGCTCGGCCGTAGCGAGGCGCGACGACGTCGCAAGGCCCACGTGATAGCCCGCAGCCAGCAGCTCGTCTAGGCACTCGGCGGCACCGGCCTTAAGCTCCAGTTCGGTCTTGACCATCTCGTCGCGAATCTCCTTGTGGCGGACATAGACCGCCTCGGTGGTTTCGTGGCTGCCGTAATGCTTATCAAGGATGTCCATGACATCGGGCAGCGTGCGACCGATAAACTGATGGATCAGCGCTTCATCAATCGCGACCCCCAGCTCGGCAGCGCCCGCCTTCCATGCCTTGATGCCCAAACGCTCGGTATCGACCAGCGTTCCGTCCATGTCAAAAATAACAGCCTTGATCATATCGATCCCCTCACCGGATTGCATTACTGCCACTCTAGCGCACTTTACAAACTTGTATATAACGTATATAGCATATTGCACTTTCGTTACATAAGCGGAAGTCTTATGACAGGCAGCCCGGTAGGATTATAGTTTTCGACCGAGTACTCAATGGTAAGGATCGTTTCATGCTTTCAGACACTACTGCACCTGCAGAGGAGCTTCAGGACAAACTCACGACGCTCGAGCAGCTGCTTTTGGCATACGGGCGCGTGGCTATCGGGTTTTCCGGCGGCGTTGACAGCAGCTTTTTGGCCGCCGTATGCGCCCGCGTCATGCCTACCAATACCCTCCTCGTCCATCTCACCACGCCGCTCATCGGCACGCCCGAGCAGGCTTCGTTTGAGCAGTCCGTTGATGGGCAGGCCAATGAGGGGCCGCATTTTAAGCTCCCCGTGCTCAATCTTTCGGTGGATCAGCTGCAGCTCCCCCAAGTAGGCTGCAACGATGCTAATCGCTGCTACCACTGCAAGCACGCCGGCTTTACCGCCATCGTCAACCACGCCAAGTCGCTCGGCTTTCCCACCGTCATCGATGGCAGCAATGCAAGCGATCGCGGTGACTACCGCCCCGGCATGCGTGCGGCAGAAGAGCTCGGCGTACGCTCACCCCTTATGGAGGTCGGCTTTACCAAGGACGAAGAGCGCGAGCTGCTGCGCGCATGGGGCTATCCCGTTTGGAACCTGCCGGCGGGAGCATGTCTTGCCACCCGCGTCCCCACGGGCGAGGAGCTTACGCGCGAGAAGGTCGATTTAATCCGCGCCTGCGAGGATTACCTGCACGATCTTGATCTGGCACAGGTACGCGCGCGCTTAATCGGCGGCTGCATGCATATCGAGGCCGCACCCGCAGATGTCGCCAAGATTGCTGCCCTCGGTGGCAACGCCGTCGATGCCGAGGGCAAAACCCCGCTGCCCGCCGCCATCGAGTCCGCGCTGCGCGAGCTGGGCTGCGACCATATCTCCCCCGAGGTCACCCCCTACATTCACGGCAACATGAACCAGTAACCTGCCAAAAAGGGACAGATTTATTTTGGCAGGTTTTATCTGGGGAAACGCCAGACAGCCCCATATACACAACCGCCGCAGCTCCATATGAGGCAAATGAATCAGCAGCGTCTATTCCAAATCTTGAGTATTTGTTCGGCGGGACGGCCTCTGCCGGCTCCTGCTAGACTGGTAGATTCCCAACCGTCCATCCAGGAGCCTCAATGTCGCGCAAGTCCGCTTACAAGCAAGTGCTTTCCATCGGCATCGCCGTGGTGCTGGGGTTTGCGCTGTTCACAGGGTCGCTCGACGGAGCGCCCAAGCTGTTGTCGCCGCAAAGCGATGAGCAGGCAGCGGCTCTGGCCGAAAAACAAAGCGAGAGTCCCAGCCGCACCGACGACGAGGCAGACCTGGTCGCTCGACTCGAATCGGGAACAGCGAGCTCCTCGGTCTCTCAAAATAGCCAAGACTCTGGCGATGACTCAGATTCCGCCGCGAGCGACACCGATGACGACGCCTCCGCGGACAGTGCCGCCACCCCTATCGACGAGGTCGAAAACCCCGATCTCGACCGCGCCCGCGGCGTATACCTCAGCAGTATTCCCGACTACGCGGGTAACCCCTATGTTGCCCTGCGCGCCGATAGCACGCACCCGCTCGGCACACCATCATTCACGCTCGATGAATACGAGCGCGCCACAGAAGAGGGCTGCTTTAAGAAGTTCTCCAAGCTCGACAGCTTGGGCCGCACCCGTAAAGCGCTCGCCTGCGTGGGCCCCGAATCGCTCGGTCAAGGCGAGCGCGGCGATATCTCGCGCATCCACCCCGCCGGCTGGCACCAGCAGCGCTACGACTTTATTCCGGGCCAGAGCCTCTATAACCGCTGCCACCTTATCGCCTGGTCGCTCTGCGGCGAAACCGCCAACCGCAAAAATCTCCTCACCGGCACGCGCTATCTCAACGAGACGGGCATGCTGCCGTTTGAAGAGCAGATCCTCGGCTACATCCGCGACACGGGCAACCACGTGCTCTATCGCGTCACGCCCATGTATAACGAGGAGGAGCTTGTCTGCCGTGGCGTGCGCCTTGAGGCGCAATCGGTCGAGGACCACGGCAAGACCCTCTGCTTCCACGTATATTGCTACAACCTGCAGCCGCATGTGCAGATCGACTACGCCACCGGCCGCAATCAGGCCTCGGGAGACTAGGGCCGACCGCGCCTCCCGTAACCAAAAAAATGATCCGTTTTCCTCCGTCCCCAAGGGATCAAATAAGGCCGCCCCGGTTACCCAGGGCGGCCTTTTCGTCAGCACCTACATTGCAGGCAACGCCACACGCTACTTGGCGCGACCCTCCTCATAGCGCTCGACCAGCTTGGCCTGAACGTCATAAGGCACCTGCTCGTAGCCGGCGGGCTTCATGGTAAAGTCGCCCGTGCCGCGCGTGATGGAGCGCAGACGCGTCGAATAATCCGTCAGCTCGGCCAGCGGCGCCTGGGCAATAACAACGGTGTCGCCGCGTTCATCGGTCTCCATGCCCGTCACGCGACCGCGCGAGGCCGAGATATCGCCCATCACGGCGCCGGCGTAGCTCTCGGGGATGGTCACCGTGATTTCCTCGATGGGCTCCAGCACCACCGGGTCGGCATCGGCGCATGCCTTGCGCAGGCCGATGCGAGCCGCCGCGCGGAACGCCATCTCGTTGGAGTCGACGCTGTGATACGAGCCGTCGTACACAGCCACGCGGATGCCAGTAAGCGGGTAGCCGGCAATAATGCCGTCCTTCATGGTCTCCTGAACGCCCTTGTCCACGGCGGGAATGAGCGAACGCGGAATGCGACCGCCCACGACCTCGTCTACAAACTCATAGCCATCGCTCGTGCCGTCGGGCCCAATGAGTGGCTCAACGCGCAGCCAGCAGTCGCCATACTGACCGGCACCGCCAGTCTGCTTCTTGTGGCGACCCTGGGCACTTGCCGTGCGGCGAATGGTCTCGCGATACGGAATACGGATCGGCACGCTCTTGGCCACGACCTTGGTGCGATCCTCAAGGCGATTGAGCAGGACCGAAACCTGCGCCTCACCCACGGCGGAGATGATAGTCTGGCCGGTCTCCTCGTCACGATCGATGCTCATGGTCGGATCGGCCTTGCACGCCTTCTCGATAAACGTGTATAGCTTCTCCTCGTCACCGCGGTTCTCGGCCTCGATGGCGATGCGGTACTGCGAGTTGGGGAACTTAAACGCCGCAGCCTCGACCTTGCCGGTAATCGAGAGTGTATCGCCCGTCTCGGCCGCCAGCTTGGGCGCCACGATGATATCGCCGGCATAAGCGTGGCCGACCTCGGTCATGTCACGGCCGCACATCACATACAGGTGGGCCAGACGCTCACCCTTGCGCGTGCGCGCATTGACCAGCTCAAGGCCCGGCTCAAGCGTACCCGTCAGCACCTTGATAAAGCTGATGCGACCCTGTTGCGGATCGGCCAAGGTCTTAAACACAAATGCCACCGGGCGGTCATCGTCACTCGAGATCTTAAGCGAATCGCCGTCGATGAGCGGCATCTCGCCGTAGTCCGTCGGCGCCGGGAAGTACGTGGCGATATCGTCCATCAGCGAGTTGACGCCCTGCTCTTTAATGCAATCGCCCGCAAAGACCGGCACAAAGATGCGCTCGGCGATCGCCTTCGACAGCAGGCCTTCAAGCTCCTCCTGCGTCAGTGTCTCCTCGCCTTCCAAGTACTTCATCATCAGTTCGTCGTCAGCCTCGGCCACCAGCTCGCACAGATGGTCATGGGCTTCCTCGGCCTGGGCACGATACTCCTCGGGAATCTCCGACTCAACGGCTTCAGTGCCGTTGCAATGGCGTGCCTTCATGCGCACCAGATCGATGATGCCGTCGAAGTCCTCGCCCTCGCCCCAGGGAAGGGTCACGGCGCCCAGGCGCATACCAAAGCGCTCCTGCAGCAGATTCATCGTGGTCGCAAAGCTGGCCTCAGAGCGCGACAGGCGGTTTACGAACACCGCACGCGCCAGACGCAGGTCCTCGGCGGCATACCAGAGCTTAACCGTCGTAGGCTGTGGGCCGGCCTCGGCATCGACCACAAACAGAGCCGTCTCGCAGACGCTCATCGCGGCAAAGGCGTCGCCGATAAAATCGGGATAGCACGGGGCATCGAGCACATTGATGCGCGCGCCCTTCCAGTCGATCGGCGCAATGGTCGTCGAGATGGAAAATGCACGCTTGACCTCCTCGGGGTCATAGTCGAGCGTGGGCTTGGTGCCGTCGTGGCCGCCCAGGCGGGCGGTCTTGCCAGAAAGGTGGAGCATGGCCTCGGCGAGTGAGGTCTTGCCCACCCCGCCTTGGCCTACGAGCACCACGTTCCTTACGTTACCGGTCTTGGGAGCACCCATGATGACCTCCTTGCAGGGCCGCGCGCAATGCGCGACGCCAACGGGGAGAGTTCGCGGTCGGTGCCATCCCGGGAGCAGCATGGTCGGCAGCCGAGCCGACTCACCCTCCAAATGTCCTATGCCACCACCCTACCCTCACGGGCGACCGTCCATGCATACCTTTCGGCGCACGTATGAATACAGGCGGCGAGAGGAAGAAGAGCGCATGCGAGGCGATTATTAAACCCCATCGATACAAATAAAAGCCGCCGCAGACCATAAGACCTGCGGCGGCTTTTTCTCAATATATAGCTGAGCCTAGCCCTCGATACGGCTCAAGAACTCACGGGTACGTTGCTCACGCGGGTGATCGATAACCTGCTCGGCAGGACCCTCCTCGACAATGCGACCGCCGTCCATAAAGACCACGCGGTCGGCAACATCGCGCGCAAATTGCATTGCGTGGGTCACGATCACCATCGTCATATTCTGCGCGGCAAGGTCTTTAATGACACGCAGCACCTCGGCCGTTAGCTCGGGATCGAGCGCCGAAGTCGGCTCGTCAAAGAACAAGATCTCCGGGTCGAGCGCCAAGGCGCGGGCGATACTCACACGCTGTTGCTGACCACCCGAAAGCTCACATGGCACCTTGTTCTCGTTGCCCGTAAGCCCCATCTGCGCGATCAACTCACGCGCACGCGCTTCGGCCTGCTCGCGCGGACGCTTGAGTACGCGAACCGGAGCGTCGGTGATGTTTTTCATCACCGTATAGTGCGGGAACAGATTGTAGTTCTGAAACACCAGACCAAACCGCGAGCGCGCCTGTTTAGGCACATCGCCCTTTGCGTACACCGCGCCCGAACCCGCATCCGTCGCGACGGCAAGGTCGCCAAACGAAAGCGAGCCACCGTCGAGCGTCTCGAGCAGCGTGGCGCAGCGCAGCAGCGTGGACTTACCGCCACCCGAAGGCCCGATAATCGCCACAACCTCGCCACGCTTTACCTCGAGTGAGATATCCTTGAGCACCTTATTGCCGCCAAACGCCTTGCGCGCGTTCGCTATATTCATTACCGAATTAATCATGGTAGTAATCCAATTTTTTCTCGGCGGCGCCCAGCAGCATCTCGACCACAAAGTTAAAGACCCAGTAGATCAGCGCCGCAATCGCAAACGGCACCATGCTCACCTGCGAGGCAACCAGCGCCTTGGCGGTCGAGAACATCTCACCCACGCCAATGGCAAACGCCAGCGACGTGTCCTTGACCAGCGTGATGATCTCGTTGCCCATCGCCGGCAGAATACGCTTGGCGACCTGCGGCATCACGATATACAGAAACGTCTGCGTGCGCGAATAGCCCAGCACCTCGGCGGCCTCATATTGACCGCGCGGAATCGACTGCAAGCCCGAGCGATAGATCTCGGCAAAGTAGCCGGCGTAGTTGATGATGAACGCCACAACGCACGCCGCCCATTTGGAATCGGGCGTGAGCGAGATGCCGAACACGTAATACGGGGCAAAGTAGATGGCAAACATCTGCAGCATGAGCGGCGTACCGCGCATGACCGAAATGTAGATGCGCGCAATCCAGCGCAGCGGCGCGACCTTGCTCATGCGCATAAACGCCACGGGAATTCCCAGGGGAATCGACCCGAGCAGCGTCAGCACAAACAGCTGCAAACTGACCAAGAATCCCTGGCCAAGCATCTGCATCATGACTTGGATAGACAACCTACCCTCTCTTTCGCAGCAACGGAACAGCGGATTTTACTCTCAAATAGGCACAGTGCCCAAGATTGCGAGCGACAAGCCCGACGAAGCGTACTTTGGTACGCGAGGAGGGTTGGAGCCGCAAGGTTGGGTGCTGTGGCTATTTGAGAACCCAGTTGTCGAAGGACAGACCGTAGCTCGCATATTTATCACACAGGTCCTTGACCGTGCCGTCCTCATAGAGTGCCTTGAGCGACTCGGTCACGGCATCGGCCGACTTGGTGTCGCCCTTCTTAAAGCCGACGGCGTAGTGCTCGCTGGACAGCGGCTCATCAAGCTGTGTATAGGCATCGGGCTTGGCGGCAAGCTGATACTGGGCAATCGAGAGGTCACAGGCGACGGCATCGACTGCACCACTCTCGAGCTGCATAAACGCCGTGTTGTACTCACCGATGGTATCGAGCGTGGCAAACGTCGCGGCCAAATCCTTCTGGTCGCCCTCGAGCACATCCTGTGCAGCGGAATCAGTCTGGGTAATCACGGTCTTGCCGGCAAGATCGTCCCAGCTCTTGATGCCTGCATCCTTCTTTACCACCAGCACCTGCTCGTTGAGCATGTACGGCTCGGAGAACGTGTAGTCGTCCTCGCGGCCCTCCATGGTAAAGCCGTTCCAGATACAGTTGATGGCGCCCGAGTTGAGCAGCGTATCCTTGGCATCCCAGTCGATGGCCTCGTATTTGACCTCCCAGCCCTGCTTATCGGCAACAGCCTTGGCCAAATCGAGATCAAAGCCGGTGTACTCGCCATCGTCGCCCACAAAACCATACGGAGGATAGGACTTATCAAAGCCCACCACGAGCTTCTTGGACTCCGCAGCGCCCTTCACATCCTTGGCCGCGGCAGAGCCAGCGGCGGAGCCCTTGCCGGCGCCACCGCCGCAACCGACAAGACCAAGGCCAAGCACCGTGGCGAGCGAGCCGGCTAGACCAACAAACTGACGACGAGACATATCGGTGTTCATGGTATTCCCCCTTGATGACACTTTAGTTAGGTAAAGTGAGTCATGTAACGTTCAGAATCATACACTTTAGCGTGATAGAGCACAAGGCGAGTTTGCCCGCCGCGTGAGGGGTGTGGGGGTTAAGTTTCCTGCTCTACAGTCCTGCTCACGACGGAGGCCACATTAAGTGGCCTCCTGTTCGTGCGGAACTCGCGATAAACTTAACCCCCACACCCCTCACGCGGCGGGCAACCGTCGTTGGGCTTATCACTGACACGAATAAACCGCTTGTATATCGTCTGCTGGCTTGGCACGGTACAATACTTGCAGCTTTAATTCATGAATTAGTGGAGTTATTGATGGCAGAATCTCGTGCGGAGCGTAGGGCTCGTCGTGCTTTGATCGAGGCGGCTGAGGGGTCGGAGGAGAAAAAATCTTCTAAGAAATCCAAGTCGTCTCAGGATGCGAAGGGCAAGCGTCCCGGCTCTCGTCGGAGCGAGGACAAGGCATCTCAGACTCGCTCCAAGCGCTCGCATATAGATCAGGTTTCGTCTGCGCGTAAGGCTGTGGATCCCAAGTCTCCCTGTCCGATCATGAAAGCTTGCGGGGGGTGCACGGCGCTCAATCGTCCTTATAAAAAGCAGTTGGCAGCTAAGCAGGCTGTTATGGAGGAGCTTTTTGCTGCTCTTTGCGAGCGCGAGGGTATTAGCGTCGACCCCATTCGCGGTATGGGCGTCACCCTGGGCGACCCGGGCAAATATCCTGCGCCGCGCGGGTTTCGCCATAAGGCCGCCACTCCCTTTGCCCCCGGCAGAGAGGGCGCTGTCCGTTGCGGTTTCTTTGAGCGCGGCACGCACAAGATCGTTGCCGTACCCGAATGCCCCGTCGAGGCACCGGGTGCCCGTCAGATTCTCAACGGCATCGCACGCGAAGCTGAGCGGCTGCATATTCCCGCCTTTAATGAGGACAAGCATCTTGGTTTGCTTCGCTATGCCGTCGTCCGCTGCGGCTGGCGTACCGACCAGGTCATGGTCACGCTCGTGACCGCTCAGCGCGACTTGCCGCATGCGCAGGAGTTCTTTGAGGCTGTCGCCGCACTCAATCCGCACATCGTCACCGTCGCCCAAAACATCAACGGACGTCCCGGCAACGCCATCCTCGGCGAGGAAACCCGCATTGTATATGGCGCCGAGTGCATGCGCGACCAGCTGCTCGGTTGCGAATTCGATATCTCCCCTACCGCGTTTTATCAGACCAACCCGCAACAGACCGAGCTGCTCTATCAGCTCGCTATCGACGGCATGGATTTGCACCAGGGCGATGTGCTCATGGATGCCTACTGTGGCAGCGGTACCATCGGCCTGTGCGCAGCCAAAGCCGCCCAGGACAAGGGCATCGGCATTATGCTGCTTGGCGTGGAGCGCAACCACGCCGGCATCGCTGACGCACGTCGCAACGCCGAGCTCAACGGCCTTACTCGCAACGCATGGTTTATGGCCGACGATGCCACCGATTACATCCTAGATGCCGCCGACAACAACGAGCGGATCGATGTCCTTTCCATCGATCCGCCGCGCGCCGGCTCCACCCCCGAGTTCCTCGAAGCTGCCTGCGCACTTAAGCCGCGCCGCATCACCTATATCAGCTGCAACCCCGTGACCCAAGAGCGCGACCTGCATCAGCTCTTCGACGGAGGCTATCGCCTGCTCAAGATCACGCCCGTCGACATGTTCCCCCATACCGACCACACCGAAACCGTAGCGGTCCTCGAACGCCGCTAACCAACCTCAGTAGATTTTTGGGACAAGAAAGGGGGCGACCCGTCTGGGCCGCCCCCTTTCTTGGTTTATTAATTCCGCTACATCCCCTTGCGCAGGTCGCACACGCCGGCTGCCGCCATCTCGCGCAGCAGCGTCTCGCGATCGCGCGTCACGATCAGATCCAACGGGAAGTGAATCTCGTCGAGCATCTTGCGAGCGTAATCGAGCTTACCAATGGCCATGCCAATGTGCGCATCGGTCGAAACGCCAATGCCCACGCCCAGCTCGGCGCAGCGCTCAGCGATCTTGCGGCATACGGCCCAATGCTCAGTGTCAACACCGTGTTCAAGACTATGGTTGTTGATCTCGATAATCTTGTGCTTGGCCTTAGCCGCCAACAGCACCTCGTCGATATCGAACGGCACGCCCGAACGCCCCGTGTGACCCAGCATGAACACCTTGGGGTGCTCCAGGGCATTGATATACATCTCGGTCGCCTGGGCCAGCGTCGCGCCCTCAGCAATCTGTGGATTATGCACGCTTGCAACCAAATAATCCAAATTACGCGTAACCAAATCGAACAGCGAATGCTGACGACTGTACGAATCGCCAGCGATATCGAGCGTGACAGGAGTGTCCTCGCCAAACAGGCTTCCGTCCAGCGAAACGATATCGGCCTCGGCACCACGCAGCACCAGCACGCCGCTCCAAATGCGCGGCCAGATATCCTGGTTGATAAAGAATTGGTAACTGCGCAGGTCATTGGGACAAGCCGTAACCATAGAGCTCAGATGGTCGGCAGACCCGAGCACCTGCAGGCCACGCTCTGCCGCCCAGTACACATTCTCCTCAATGGTCGAATATGCATGCGCAGAGAACATCGTATGGGTATGAATGTCACAAGAAAGCAGGTAGGGCATCAGGTCTCCTTATCTGGCACGGCCGTCGCTTATATTCATTGTACGCATTGCCTTCGATAGTCGTAAAACCACTCCATCCCAAAGACACAACGTCCATGACAACGGGGTCCGGCTTAACACCAAACCCCGTTTCACGTAAAACATTGTAGGCAGAGCGCTTTACTTTTAACGATACTCGTCCGCCAACTGTTTCCAAGCGGGTAGCGAATTGACAATCGTTTCGTAACTCACGCAATAGCCCAGGCGGAACCAACCCGGCATACCAAAGCTGTCCGAGGGAACCGCAAGCAACTCATACTTCTTTGCGCGCTCGCAAAACGCATTCGCATCGGGCTCCAATGCTTTCACCCATAGGTAGAACGCGCCATCCGGCTCAACATAGGTGTAGCCATACTCCGCTAGTGCGTCGGTAAGCGCGGTGCGGTTGCGTGCATAGGCCTCAACGTCACTCGGCTCATCGATGCAGTCGATAATTACGCGCTGAAAGAGCGCCGGCGCGCACACGAAGCCCAGCGTACGGGCGGCACCGGCAACGGCCGGCATCAGACGGGCAGCCTGCGGATTGGTGTTGGGAACCAAGATCCACCCCACGCGCTCACCCGGCAGCGACAGCGACTTGGAATACGAGTAGCACACGATGGTGTGCTCGTAGATCGAGGGCACCCAAGGCACCTCGGCACCGTACACGATCTCGCGGTACGGCTCATCCGAGATGAGCATAATCGGATTCTCGGGATCGCGCTGAGCGTTGGCCTCGCGCAGAACATTGGCCAGTCGCGTCAGCGTGTCGCGCGTATATACGGCACCGGTCGGGTTGTTGGGCGAGTCGATAATGACGGCTGCCGTCTTGTCGGTGATCGCCTTGAATACGTTATCCACGCTCAGCTGGAATGTGTCCTCGTTGGCAAGCGCCTCGACACACGTGCAGCCGGCCTTCTCAATCCAAACGCGATACTCCGGAAAGTACGGGGCGATAACAATAACCTCGTCGCCCGGATTCGTAACGGCGTTGAGCGCGCAGGTGAGCGAAGCCGCGGCACCCACCGTCATAAAGACGTCTTTGCCCTCATAGCTCGTGCCAAAGCGGCGGTTGAGCGATTCGGCCACAGCGGCACGACATTGCGGCAGGCCCGGTGCGGGCGTGTAGCCGTGCAGCTGGTCGCTCGGCAGCTCCAGGGCCTTCTTAATGGACTCCGCCACAGCAGCGGGTGCCGGAACGCTCGGATTGCCCAGCGAAAAATCGAATACGTTTTCCGCACCGATCTGCGCCTTGCGCTCAAGGCCATAGCTAAAAATCTCACGGATGATGGAGCTTTCCGCACCGCGAGCATACATGGTTTCGTTGATCATCTGTTCCCCTTTCGCATAGGCGGTATTGTACGCTTTAGTTGAGCAAAGTGCCGCAGCAATGTTAATTGGGGACAGACTTAAATGCGTGAAAACGCTCATTTAAGTCTGTCCCCAATCAACAGATGGCCCCATATCGCTTAAAAAAAAGCCTCCGCAGGTTTCCCCGCGGAGGCTTTCGCCACAAAGACTATTTGTCGTCGTCGGCGTCGGCATCGGCGTTGACGGCATGGTCATCGCCAGCGCCATCGGATGCCACTTCGGCATCCTCCTGCATGGCCGCCTGCGCAAAAGCCGCGGCATCAGCCGCCAGCTCCTCCTCGCTCATACGAGGCGCGCGCTTTTTGGTCGGCATACCGGCCACCTTGGCATTGCGCTCCTCCTTGGCCGCCAGGATATCGCCCTCGCGCTCAAGGTAGGCATCCCACTCGTTGTCGAGCAGGGCATTCACGGCGTCGCCTTCGACGGTCTCGCGCTCAAGCAGCACCTTCGCCATCAGATCAAGCTGATCGCGACGGGCATCCAGAATCTCGACCGCGCGGCGATGGGCCTCGCGCATAATGCGCTGGACCTCGATATCGATGCGACGCGCCGTCTCCTCGGAGTAATCCTGGTGATCGGCGTAATCGCGGCCAAGGAACACCTGATGCTGCGCCTCGCCAAACACTTGCGTGCCGAGTTCCTCGCTCATGCCCAGGCGCGTGACCATCTCGCGTGCCATCTTGGTCGCGCGCTCCAGGTCGTTGCTCGCGCCCGACGTGATGTCATCGCACATGAGCTCCTCGGCAACGCGGCCGCCCAAGAACACGGCAAGCTCGTCGAGCATCTCGTTCTTGGTCTTGAGGAAGTGATCCTCCTGCGGAAGCTGCAACGTGTAGCCCAGAGCCTGGCCGCGGCTGACGATCGAAATCTTATGAACCGGATCGGAGTGCTCCAAGATGTGACCCACCAAAGCGTGACCGCTCTCATGATAGGCAATCGTGGTGCGCTCGGCCTCGGTCATCACGCGACCCTTGCGTTGCGGTCCGGCAATCACGCGCTCCATCGACTCCTCGACCTCGTCCATCGAGATCACGGAACGATGGCGGCGAGCGACCAGCAGCGCAGATTCGTTGAGCAGGTTTGCCAGATCGGCACCGGTAAAGCCAACGGTCATCTGGGCGAGCTTCTCAAACTTAACGTCCTCGTCCATCGGCTTATTCTCGGCATGTACGCGCAAGATCTGCTCGCGACCCTTTACGTCCGGACGGTCGACCGTGACCTGACGATCAAAACGACCGGGGCGCAGCAATGCCGGATCCAGAATATCGGGGCGATTGGTTGCGGCGATCAGGATGACCGACTCGCTTTCCTCAAAACCGTCCATCTCGACCAGCAGCTGGTTGAGCGTCTGCTCGCGCTCGTCGTGACCGCCGCCCAGACCGGCTCCGCGCTGACGTCCCACGGCATCGATCTCGTCAATAAAGATGATCGACGGAGCCTGAGACTTGGCCTCCTTAAAGAGGTCGCGCACGCGGCTGGCACCGACACCCACGAACATCTCGACAAAGTCAGAACCAGAGATGCTAAAGAACGGCACGCCCGCCTCGCCGGCAACGGCCTTGGCCAGCAGCGTCTTACCGGTACCCGGAGGGCCCACCAGCAAAACGCCGCGCGGGATCTTGGCACCCAGTTTGCGATAGCGGTCCGGATCGCTTAGGAAGTCGCGGATCTCCTCGAGCTCCTCGACGGCCTCGTCCACGCCGGCCACGTCCTCGAACTTGACCTTGGGACGCGTAGCCTCGTTGGTCTTGGCATTGGTCTTGCCAAACTGCATGTTCCTGTTATTGGCGCCCATCATCTGGCGCATAAAGTAGAACATGATGGCGATCAGGGCGATCGTCGGCAGCACGCTCATCGCCAGGTCGCCCCAAAAATCGGGGTCGTTGGTGTTGACGATGTACTTGGTATCGGGGTGCTCCGCCATAAGCTCGGCAAGCGAATCGGAGCCGACATAGGTCGAGGAGAAGCTCTTGAGCTCGCTCGTATCGCCCTTGTCCTTTTTCGTCTTCCAGTAATGCCCCGCCACGCTTCCGTCTTGAACCGTATAGGTCAAATCTTCGACGCGATCCTGCTTAATGGCACTGACCATCTCGCTCGTCGCGAGCTTAACGGTATTGCTGGAGTTGGCAAAGCCGGAACCCATATTAAAGAAGGCATAGCCCAGAAGCGCGCAAGCCAAAAGAAAATACAGCCAGCCCGTACGCGTGGGCTTCTTGCCTCCGGGCATCCCCGGAATCTTTGGGTCCCGGGGAGTCTGGGGATTGTTGTCGTTACGGTCGTCGGGCATCTTACGAATAAACCTCCGGTTTCAAAATGCCCAGATACGGAAGGTTGCGATAGCGCTCGGCATAGTCGAGGCCGTAGCCCACCACAAAGGCATCGGGGCAATGGGTTCCAACATACTTGGGCGTGATGGCCGAGGTACGGTCCTCAACGTCCTTCCACAGGAAGGCAGCGACCTCCAGCGAAGCGGGCTTGCGGCTCTCGAGGTTCTTCATCAGGTACTTGAGGGTCAGGCCCGAGTCCAGAATGTCCTCGACGATCAGCACGTCGCGACCACGGATGTCGATATCCAGGTCCTTAATGATACGCACGATGCCCGAAGACTTCACACCGTCGCCATAGCTCGAAACAGCCATGAAATCGATGTTGGTCGGCAGCTCGATCTTGCGCATCAGGTCGCCCATAAAGACAACGGCGCCGCGCAGAACCGCGATCAACACCAGATCCTTACCAGCGTAGTCGCGCGTAATCTCCTCGCCCAGGCGAGAAACGATACCTTCGATATCCTCCTGCGTAAACAGAACCTTCTCGATATCCGGATGTTGAGAAGCCATGACAACCCTTTCTTGTGCTTAATCGCCCACACACCGCCGTATGGACGCGAACTACACATTCTAGCAGCGCACGGGGTATATTTTCCAGCCCGCGCATCATCAGCGCTGGAATACCGTCAACGCCGCACAGAAAAGCTGGTACGAGGGGCTAATCCGCGTCAACCACGCGAAGCAGATAGGCCACACGCGTCGCCGCCGTGCACTTAAAGCGTTCGTCCGCGCGAACTCCGGCGACCCACACCACGGCACCTCCCGGCGCCGTCCTCACCATGGGCACGCCGGCGCGCTCGGAAACGGGAATGCGAGCCTCTCCTAGCAAGTCGGATACCTTCTTGCTTCGGCCACTCATTCCTAACGGGCACATCACGTCTCCCGGTGCGGGACCGTCCACCCATAGGCGCGCCAATCGCGCCTCGGCAGGGATCTCGCCACGCGAGCCCGCCAGGATCCGCTCGCTATCGCTGTCGGCAAAACCCAGGGCAGCCGCGTCTACCAAAGCTGCCACTTCCCCGGCAGCCGCAAGCTCACGGGCGCGGCGCACGATATCGCATCCCGGTTCAACGGCCATCGGCTCTGCGACCAGCATACGTCCCCCGCCCAACGGCAAACGACCGGGTACGGTAACCCAGTCCGCGACCAGGCCCTCGCGAGCCACCGGAGCCTTAAACGCCAGCATGCCAAATTCGACGCGTGCGTCAATCCCCGCCGGAAGCGTGACCGAGCCTGCGCCCTCGGCAACGCAGGAAAGGACTCGCTCCACATGTCGCATCTCTGGACGAGCGTCCGGATCGATGCGTTTGATCGCCAGTCGCACGATGCGCCGCGCGATTACCACCTCGGCCGCAGCAAGGCGTCTGGCATCGAGCACTAGCGCACCCGCCGCCTCCTTGCGCAGGCAGCTTCGAAACGCCTGTGCCGACAGCTGGGATAGAAACGCATCTTCGTCACCAAGGATCTCGCAGGCGGCGCCAATCGTCTTGCACACGCTCGCATTACGCTGTGCCACCACTGGCATTACCCGATGGCGCACGTAGTTTCGCAGATACGAGATATCCTCATTGCTCTCGTCCTCACGCCACGGCTGACCATGTACCTGTAGATAGCCCACGAGCTCGCCATGAGTTAGGTCGAGCAAGGGGCGCACCACGATATTCCTCCGGTGAGGAATGCTCGATAGGCCAGCGGGCCCTGAACCCTTAATCGCGTTCATCAAAAACGTTTCCGCGCGATCCGAAGACGTGTGCGCGGTGCAGATACGAGCCGCCGTTCGCGGTGCCCCCGTCTGGGCGCAGAGCTCGCGAACATACCTCCGCGCCGCGGCATAGCGCACCTCGCGGGCCGCGGCCTCAATATTGCCCGACTCCCCATCAAAATAAGCGTGCTCCACGCACAGCGGTAAACCATATTTCGCGCAGAGCTCACGCACAAAGGCCTCGTCGCCATCGGACGCCTTGCCGCGCAGATGATGGTTTACATGCAGCACATGCAGGCGCTCGCGAGCAATGGGGGCAACACCGCGTCCGTCTTGGATATCCAGCTTTGATGTGCACGCCATAAGAAGCAGTGCCGTCGAGTCCGCGCCGCCTGATACCATGAGCACGACAGGAGCAGCCTGCTGCCTCGTCCGGGTCTCATCGACTGCCCCAGGCACGGCATGGTGTCCATAATGCTGAGATACCGTAGGCATTTGCTTCCTCCTCTATTCGTCCGCACCCATTGTATCCTTTGGAATCTTATGTCTCGTCTGCACCTTCATATCCTCGGCAGTGGCTCTAAAGGCAACTGCGCACTCATCGAGGGCCCGCAGGGGCTCATTATGGTCGATGACGGACTGTCTCGCCGCGAAACGCTCAAACGCATGGCGGAACTCGGACTGTCGGTAGACGACGTGTACGCCCTTGTTGTCACCCATGAACACAGCGACCACATCAAGGGGCTTGAGGTATGGTGCAAGCATTGGAATGGCCCAGTCTTTTCCAGCAGAGGAACGCTCACGTCCAAAGAAAGCCTCGCACATCTACCTGTCGAGGAATTCGACCCAGGTGACGCCCTCTCTATTGCCGGAGTCCACATTCAAACATATTCGACATCCCACGACGTCGTTAATCCCGTCGGCTACCGGTTTGACGCTCAGGGTGATTCAATTGGCTTTGCCACCGACACCGGCGAGTTGTCGAAGCATGCCATCGATACGCTCAAGGACTGTCGCATTCTCGCACTCGAAAGCAACCACGATGTAACCATGCTGCGTCAAGGCGACTATCCTCGCTTTCTTCAGGAACGTATCCTGTCTGTAAAAGGGCATCTCTCCAACGATCAGGCCGCCGATGCCGCACGCGCGTTGGCAACCGATCGCACCGAGCAACTTATCGCGATGCACATTAGCCAAGACAACAATCGCCCAAGCCTGACCGTCAAAAGCTACGCAAGCTCCCTCGACGCAACGCTCGACAACGAGCTTGGCAGCACCGCCACCCGCGTTGAGGGGCTGCATAAACTCACGATACGTCCCGCCGGACAATATCGGCCCATGACCATACAGTAAACAGCAAAGGGGGCTGGGAATCACTTCCCAGCCCCCTTAACGTAGGTACCGATTTTAAAAGCCGATAGCCTTAATCGATGGAAATCTTCGTAACGTTCTTCTTCTCGACAATCTTAGGAACCGTAACGGTAAGGATGCCGTCAGCGTACTTTGCAGAAAGGCCCTCGCTCGAAGCATCCTTCAGGTACACGCCGCGCGTCGCGCTGTACGAGCTGAACTCCTTCTGCAGGAAGTTCTTACCCTCGTTCTCCTCGTCTTCCTCGACATTCACGCTAATGGACAGACGGCCCTCGTTAAGCTCGACATCGATATCGTCCTTGGCGACGCCGGTCAGATAAGCCTTGACCTCATAGCCATCGCCCTTATCCTCAACGTCAACGGGGAACGCCTTAGAGGCAATCGAGCTGTTCGCTAGGTCGCTCATATCATCAAAGAGATCAAACAACGAGCTAGCAGAGGGACGAACACCAAAAACCGAACGATAAGGAACCATGCTTGCCATGACTACCACTCCTTTAAGGGACTGCCGAGCCATCTTCTAGGTGGCAGGGACTTCTTTTGACGCTCTAATATATGCCCATCCATTTCTTATATATACATTTTGATATAAAGTTTTTTAAGTCTATTTCTATAAGCATATCTAAGTCTGGTCGACTAAGGTTTTAACGAAGCTAAAGTTCTTTGAACCGTGCCTTAAATACCATATACGCGGCCTGTCAAAACGAAGCGGAGGGCTTACAATGAGCGCATACACGTTGTTAATGACAACCTAAGGGCATCATGGACGATCAGACCTCCGACAATTCGTTTGAGTCGCTGCAGAACGATAGTTCTGCCTATTCACAGCCCATACGCTACCATCGTCCCCATATTTCCCAAGAGCCCATTAACGATGCAGAGCCTGAGTATGTAACTCGCAATCGATATCAAACCCTAGAAGAATCTCAATCAGCGCGCAGACACATGGGTGTCGCCTCGAGCGATCCGGTGTATCTAAAAGATGCCCCCTTATCCAAAAACAGCGCAAGCAGCCAGGAGCAGACACAAACACCCACAAAGCAACATCGCAGAGGGCCCCGTCCCAAGCAAACTCTAACGCATTCCGCCCGCTATCTCGAGACGCCTAAGCAGGGGAAATCGATATTTACATCGTCAAACAGACGGCGCAGACAGCACCGTCTCCAAATTGCGCTCTTGATCATTGCCATCGTGGCAATCGCGCTGGTCATTCATTTTGTTTTCTTCAAATAGAAAAGGCTATTAAGCCATAGAGGCGTTTAGCTCATATCGACCAAACGCAAAAAAGGGGGAGGCCGCGAGGCCTCCCCCTTCTACATTCCCAATGGCGGCTCGGTGCCGTCCACCGGTCAGCGGCGCCCTGGCCTCCCACGGGCTGACCCCGCAGTACTCTCGGCGCGATGGG
>ENA-OQBD01000036-OQBD01000036.1-human-gut-metagenome-genome-assembly--contig:-NODE-36-length-78005-cov-6.300162_pt1 | contig 78005 bp, 57 predicted proteins | sample MGYA00242742_ERZ504543 | MGnify/ENA primary metagenome ERZ504543 (study PRJEB26092, sample SAMD00036239) | human gut metagenome | host: Homo sapiens | study: EMG produced TPA metagenomics assembly of...
TACTACGAAGGCTATCAGAAAAAAGGCTATCCAAATGTAGTTCAGAACCATATCGCTAGTTTTATTAGTAATAACTCGGACAAAAGTAGTCAATTTATTCGTTTTTGAATTAGAAAAGATTCAATTCTCTTATTTTTATTTCCAATCTTTGTTTGAACACGATAGCAAAATAGTATGAAATGATTTTAAGGGCAAACTACTCTCTCATTTGATTATTTCGATGAACGGGACGAGAAGGAAGCGTTTAAGCGATTCTCGCGAGTTTAAAGAATATCAAAAAGAGTAAAAAAGACGTTTGGTAGTTTGCTATTTGTCGGGTATATAAAGAAAATGTTTTTATGGATTTAATATGCTTTGAAATGGATACTAATGAAATGTAAAATAACTCTTGGAATAAGTCTGTTCTAGAAGAAACGGATAATATAAGAATCGAAATAGTTAGGAAAAAGAGTTTTGTTGGTCGGATCTGATAATAAAAGGTTATATTTGTGCAAATATGCAGTGTGAATTCTGTAGTAGAAGGAGGGCATTGACGTAATAACAAGTAATAAGGGGGGGATATATGATGAAAACCGAGGAAATAAAAGATTAGTTCAAGCAGTTTGAAAGTATCGTTTGTGATTATCATGGAGTAAAGTGTTGGAGTGTACGCGAGTTGTATTCCTTATTGGGTTATACCCAGTGGAGAAACTTTGAGACCATCATCAATAAAGCGAAAGCTGCTTGCACGAATGCAGGTGAAGATGTGGCCTACCATTTTGCTGATGTCAGCAAAATGGTTTCTGTGGGGTCTGGTGTAGAAAGAGAGATAGATGATATCTATCTTACCCGTTATGCCTGTTATTTGACTGCTCAAAACGGTGATGCGCGTAAACCGGCTATAGCTTTTGCTCAAAACTACTTTGCTGTTCAGACAAGGCGTGCAGAATTGGTGGAACAACGTCTGTTGGATTATGAGCGGGTTCAAGCACGGACTGAATTGGCTGAAACGGAAAAGCTGTTATCGGGTGTGCTTTATGAACGCGGAGTAGATAGTAAAGGTTTTGCCATTATCCGTTCAAAAGGAGATAAAGCCTTGTTTTGTCTTGACACAGCGTTGTTAAAACGTAAACTTGGTGCGCCCGACAGTCGTCTGCTGGCCGATTTCTTACCAACCATCAGCATTAAGGCAAAAGATTTTGCTGCCGAGATGGCTTCTATTAACGTACAACAAAAAGATCTTTATGGACAGTCATCAATTGAAAAAGAACATATTGAGAATAATACGGCTGTTCGGAATATGATGGTAAGCCGGGGAATCTATCCGGAACAATTGTCAGCAGGCGAAGATTTAAAGAAAGTGGAACGCCGTTTGAAATCAGAAGAAAAGAAAATAACTAAGAAATAATGAAGGAACCGCTTGAGGAGAAACTATAAATGAGCTGAAACGGTTTGCTCACTTTCACATGCTTCAGTAAATAATTCTTGTGATGTCTGGTTAGGCAAAATAGAGCTTTTAGCCATATACTCTTTATTATTGGCATAGATAAAGAGTACGCTTCCCCCTTTTATCGTATTGATAATAGGTTTGGTCAGTGCCTGTGGCAAAGCCGGACAACCGAAACTCCGTCCTAATCTACCCGATTTGCAAACGGATGGATTGGCGTATGCGGCGCCATGAACCACAATGGCACGTTCACGGGCCCGGTCATTTATGCCTTTTTCCAGCCCGTCTAATAAAAGAGAGTATCCGTTTTTACCTTGATATGTGTTTCCGGTAAGATAGAAGCCGAGGGAACTTTTATAAGAGCCGACTTCGTTGGAGAAAGAGGTAGCATAGTTCTCGCCGCTGTTTTTTCCCATGAGAGACCACTGATGAGTATAGCATCTTTTTCTGTTCCATGTCAAAGACAAACAAACGTTTTTCGGTAGAGGGTTTGGTGAAATCAATCAATGTCAGTATGGATTTGCTTTTTTGTTTAATCAAGTTGTATCCTGCCACAGCCTGTCGGAATGCCAGGAAATTGACCACCCCTCCCAATTGCATATCTTCGAATAATTGTTCGCCGTCCATTTTTTGAGGTGCAGGGACAGATGTAGCAACTTTCTTTTCGGGTGTAGCCGTCCGGGTCGATACATTGCTCGACGGAAAGAGGAATAGGAACAGGAGTAAAAAAGCTTTCTGCATACGTATGGAAAAACTGGATAACGGGTGCAAAGTTACGCACATTTCTATTCCAAAACAAATATAATCGTCTCATTAACAGGTGCCCATTCGAAAATAAACTTGGCATGAGAGGTGGCATTTCTTACACACATATGTGAGCGGGGGATGGTACCCAACGTATAACTGTATTCTATGATCCCTGTTGCCGGTGCATTGGTGGGTACTCCGTGAATATAACCACCATTATTGAAACGGCTGGCGTAAGGTGCAAAACCACCGGTGGCGGCAGAACCGTCTTTTAGAAAAATCATCTTGGTCTTTTTCTCTTGCAGAACGAACATACCCAATGGAGTTTCTTGGGCGTATGGAGGACGATGTTGTCCTGTTGTAGCAGGATTCATGCTACGTATCAGCCAGTAGCCCTTTTCTTTCCGTTCCAAAGTAGTTATATTCTGATTATGGCGGTCTATAAAAATAGCTTTGTTGAACACTACGCTGTCGGGAATCAGTTTTATATATTTTGTCGGAGCATACCATTCGCCACCTATAAAGACAGGTTCTACTTTGGTGAACTTTCCTTCCTCACCTAGGTGACGGGTAAGAAGTCCATCCAGTCCGTAGCGTTCGGCAGTAAGGGTGTCATCTGTTAGGAAAAGAGGAATTCCCTGATAGCGTTCCACTCCCAATGTGTCGGCTATCCGTTTGTATGCATCCCTTTTAAAACTTTTCACTAAAGGCGCTTCTCCGTTCCGGTTTTTATAATTCTGTAAGATGCACCATTGTGCCGGCTTTTTTCGAATATTCTCCAACAATGCCAGCCGCTCCTTTATTTTCTCCCATTGGAAATGGCGGGTGGTGTCTTTATAAGGATAGGTATCCTTCAAAGTATGTTTATCATACAGCAGTTCCTTGTCAAGCCTGATGTCTTCGGGTTTGATATCTTTTTCTACAATCTCGGTGATGGCTTCTGTCACAGTATTGTGTACCTCTGTTATCACTTCCTTAATTTCGCTATTTGCTTTCGAGGTACACGAGCAGATTGTACAGAAACCGGTCAATAAATATATGAATTCTATTCTTTTCATCATAGACACAGGTTTGTGGCTTTCTTCTACAAATATAATTCTTTAAAAGGAATAAACATGCGTTTTTGTTTTTAAATGCAGTGAAAAATTCCTGTTTCTTTGAACAATCTCCCCTATTGCATACCTTATAAAGGACCGCTGGGAATAATCGTTTATCTTGGCTTGAGGTTTTTACAGAAAAAAAGAATCAACTTAAAAACAAGTATTATGGTGGAATCAACTAGAGTAAGAAGTAAAAGATTATCCTTTTCAGGTAAGAAGACACTGTCTTCCTTTATGCAAGTGAATATTGCCAGTCTGAGACAATCGGGAAAATTGCGTACCAGTGAGACGTATAGAGCTACACTGAACAGTTTTATGAAATTTATGGATGGCAAGGATGTTCTGTTGAGCAATATGGATGCCGAGTTGATGATGGGGTATGAAACTTATTTAAAGGAGCAGGGAGCAAGTATGAACACCGTTTCTTTTTATATGCGTATTTTGCGTGCAACGTATAATCGTGCAGTAGATAAAGGGGTGATCAGACAGCGTTTTCCTTTTAAGCACGTCTATACGGGAGTGGAAAAAACGGTGAAGCGGGCCATTTCTTTTAAAGTAATCAGACAACTGAAGGAGATGGATTTAAGTCACTCTCAGTCAATGGAGTTTGCGCGTGATATGTTTATGTTCAGCTTTTATACCCGGGGAATGTCATTTGTGGACATGGCTTTTCTTAAAAAAACAGATTTAAATAATGGTATGCTGACTTATAGAAGAAAGAAAACCGGTCAGTTGCTTTCCATCAGATGGGAGAAATGCATGCAGGATATAGTGGATAAATATCCCGGAAACTATTCGACTTATCTGCTTCCTATTATAATTCATATCAGGAAAGATGAAAGATTGCAATATAAAAATTCAATTTGCTTGGTGAACAGAAGGCTAAAAGAAATAGGGAAAAAAGTTGGGGCTTGTTCATCCTTTGACTATGTATGTGGCGCGCCATTCATGGGCCAGTGTTGCCAGAGGCAAACATATTCCTCTTTCTGTGATAAGTGAAGGGATGGGACATGATTCGGAAAAAACGACTTTGATTTATCTGGCAGCATTGGATACCACCGTGATAGACAAAGCGAATATGGTGGTGCTGAGGGAATTCTTGTGATAATAGGGTAAAGATATTGTTTCTTGTCAAAAAGAGGATATCATATCACAAGGTATCCTCCATTTGACGGGATCAGTGTGTCTAGTATTTTTTTAATAAATGTGTGTTTGTTCTCTCTAAAGATGATAGCACTTTCTGATGTGGCTGAGTTGAATATGTTTGTTGCAAGGTCGGCACAGCCTATGATCTCTTTATTGTTATCTTTTGTCAGAAGATACCTTATAGTAAAGGAGAATCGGATTACAGATAGATTCTGAAACAATTGCCATAAACCATTATGCTGTTTTTGTCCACCTATTTGTTATGAAAAAAATATCAGCTTCCAAATATTCAATATTTTTCCGTAATATGACAATTGTCATAGGTTTGTTTTTTTATGTGAATTATAGCTGATACAGCTATTTTTTAATAGACAAACTTGAATAAAAGAAAAGGCAAAGTTTACTTGGATTTTATTCTTTGATTTTGGAGATAATACTCTTATTACAAGAACTTTATAGAAAAAATACTAAGTTGGAATATTATATATCTCTTATTAAGAGATATATATTTTGTCGCAAATTTAAGCAAAGTTTTGAGAATTAGAACAATTTAGCAAGGAAATTTAATAATTGATTCAAAAAAAACGTTTTCTGAATACATGATTTAGTCTTTCAAAGTATTCTTGTGTGAATGTATTTTGTTGATTTATAATGTGTTATAGATCTCTTATATATCTCTTAATAAGAGATCTATCGTATAACTGATGACACGCCATATAATAATGTATGGTTGTGAAGATGTTAAAGCGAAGATTAAAAGTAAATAAAAATATGGACTATCTATTCTTGAGACGACACAGACGGACTGCTACTTCGAATAGGCAGAAAAGCCTGCTTCTTAAGGCTGCTGAACGCCAGTGGGAACTACAGTTCGCCAATAAGGGGACTGAAGGGAGAAAGGTGGATTGTGCCCTATATAAATGTATATTGTATAACCTTGAAATAAAGCAAGTTTTTTTGGATTCGGAGCTTTCTTTGAAAAAGTTTAGCGTTATGATAGACACCAACCAAACTTACCTGTCGAATGTGGTAAACAAGTATTTCAACTGCAATTTGAAGGAGTTGCTGAATACTTACCGTGTGGAATATGCCAAAGAGTTACTCCATGCTGGGAAATGTTCATTAGAAGAACTCCCACAGCGATGTGGCTTTGCCTCTAGAAGTGCTTTTTATGCCTCTTTTAGTAAAATAGTCGGAATGTCTCCTTTGCGCTTTCTAGCTCGAGAACAGAATAATTCGCTCTTAGAATCAATGATTTATGTATAATCAATTTTAGTTTTTTAAATTTATAAATTTAAAGTTTTTCTATTATGAACAAAAAGTTTTTAAGTGCAATCCTGTTTGGTGCCTTGATGGTTACCTCGACAGGAACATTTGTATCTTGTAAGGACTATGATGATGACATCGACAGCTTGAACGAGAAAGTGGACAAGCTGACTAAAGATTTGTCTGAATTACAGGCCGCAGCTGGAAAATATGTCACAGCTGTCAAGTATGATGCGGCAACAGGTAAGTTGACTGTTACCGGCGGTAACGGTGAAACTTTCCAACTTCCGATGCCTGCTGAACTTCCCACTTACTCTTTGAAAGTTGTAGATGGTAAGATACAGTTGTTAGATGGTGACAAGGTCGTTTCTGAAGCACCCCTGCCTACAACTGATGCTCCTGCGGCATTTGATCCTACTTTGTTGAAGTGGAACAATGGCTATCTGTATTATGGAGATGTAAAAATCTCAGGTGTAGAGAAACCTCAAAGCGTTGGTTCTATTACAGAAGTGAAAGATGAAGAAACTGGTGAGGTGATTGGCTATGTCATTGAACTAGATGGAAAATCTGCTACATTCTCTTTGGTTGCTGATTTGAAGGCGTTAGTATTCCAACCTGCATTCTATTATCACGGTATTGAAGCAATGGAAGCTATTGGTCTTAATTATAAAACCTTGACAGTAGCTAAAGTAGATGCAGATGGAAATTATGATAAGGATGTTCCTGTTGTAGGTGAAGCAACTACAATGATTCCGGACTTGGTAGCTGATTATCATGTAAATCCTACCGTAGCAAAAGTTCCAGGTGATGTAAAAGCATATACTTTCTTGCGTTATGACAAGAATTATACTCGTTCTGCTGCGACAGCTCCGAAAGTAGTAAAAACTAATGTTACAAACGGTAAGGCCCCCAAGGGTATATTGACTGTAAATGCTCATTTTACAGATGCTGATATTAAGAACATTGAAAATGATGAGCAAGTAACTGTATTAGCTTTGCAAGTAAGTAAGGGGGATACCGTTGTTACTTCTGATTATGCTGCTGTTAAGGCTGCTTATTACAAGGACTTGGTATTGGCAGCTGTAGATAGTATTCATGCAAATGACCGCCACTTGTTTACAACTGCTGCTGAAGCTATTGCTGATAATGAACATGTTTGCAAGATTGTCTGGAACAGCAATGGTATCGATATTGCTCGTTTGGTTAATACTCACAGAACTAATATAGATAAAGAAGGTACACATTCAAAATGGGATGTTCGTGCTGCTGATGGTACTGTAGAAAAATATGGTTTCAAATATTCTTACGAATTAGTTGGTTATCATAAAGGTAATAACGAAACTTCAGAAAGTGCTCATGCTGCATTGAAGGGTTCTGTTATTCGTCCTCAGATGACAAGTGGTGGTAAGCAGCAACCTTGGGGATTTACTCAGAATAAAGCTACAAAAGATCGTGAACCGTTGGTTCGTGTTATCTTGACTGATACTATTAGCGGAAAAATAGCTTCTGTTGGTTATTTAAAATTCAAGATTACCGATACTGCTAATCAGAATGAAGTTGTATTGACCCCGAATTTCCCATTTGCTAATGGTTATACTGTTGATTGTACAGAAACAGAGACTAAACTTGGTTTGTCATGGCATCAAGTTGAAGAACAGATTCTGGCTCAATTGGAAGAAATTGGTATTTCTAAGGATGAATTCCATAAGAATTTCAAATTGGATGGTGCTGTAGAAGACGTAGAGCAACAAGCTTTGGTAAATGCTACTCAGTATGATGGAATTACTGTTGATTCTAAGGCTGTTACTACTCCGGTTGGTGTGGTTTCACAGACTAATTGGGATCCGGCGGATGAAATGACTGAAGTTTTGACTTGGGTAGTTAAGAATAATCAGGCATATCACATCTTTAAGGCTGGTGCTAAGAGTATTGCAGTAAATGTACGTTATAGCTATGAAGTATCTGAAGGTGTATATCAATATGTATATGTTACTTTCACTTGGACTCCTAGTCCTTTGAACTTTACTCCTAATGGTACCATTGAAAACTCTGCTAAGATTGATAAATATTGGTATGAAAAGAACGGTGCTGTAGCAGGTTCTGGTTATTCAGATATCCATGCTAATGTTCATCAAGTTGTTAGCGATAACTCTAATGATTGTACATTTGATAGCGAAATCTTGAATACTTTCACTGGTAATGTGATTACCGTGACAAGTGACGCTACTTATCCTGCATTTGCTAATGATAAGTTGACTAAGGAAGTTGTATTTGCTAACCCTCAAGATCATTTGACTAAGAAGGGAACTGCTTATGTCGTGAATGGTGCTTCTGGTGCTCAATATGATATCACTGTATCTGCTGATGGAAAAACTCTACAAGCTACTAATAACGCTGTAACAAAAGCAGTTGTTGTTCTTGCTGGAACAGTGATGGAATATCAAGAAAATGATTTTGCAAAAGATATTTTGAACAATGCAGATCACAACTTGCTGGGACAAGACCAGACATTTACTGCTAAATTGCAAATTAATGCTGCTAACTGCGATTATGTAGATTATGCTTTGGGTAACAACGTATTCTATGCTAAATATTTGCGTCCTGTATCAGTAGATCCGTCAGATGTAGATGAATTAATTGATGCTACTAATGGTGCTTCTATTGCAGGCTTGACCTTGAATCTGATTGATTGGAGAGACAAGTATTTTGATAAAGCAGAAGATACTACTGGTGATGATGGTAAGAAATATAATTTCTATGGATTTTATGGCGTAACTAAAGTTGCTGCTGATATTGAAAACGCTACAACAACTTTGAATGGTGGAACATTAGGTTCTACTAAATTATCTTCTGTAACGAAGAATGTAAAATTGTATTTCGGTGAAGATAAATCTACAACCAATGTATTTACTGCTCTGAAGGTTGGCGATAATGGTAAATTCTATTATTACAATAATGGTACTACTTTAGGTAAGTTTACAATCCGCGTTCCGCTGGAAGTTACTTATAAGTGGGGTACTATCTATACCGAAGTTGATTTGAATATCAATAAGACTATTCAGAACTAATATTGTAATAACTTTGAGTTTAATTTAAATAAGGGCCGGCCATTCATAGTGGCTGGCCTTTTTTAATAGGAGGAAAGAATGAAATGAAAAAACTGAAATTTATTTTATTGTTGACTGTTTTATTAACAACCTTTTCTTGTCAATCAGGAAAACAGAAGGTGCAAAGCAAAGAAGAGAAGAGTATTAATGAATTTGTAGCTCATCTAACGGAAGTTGATACGGTTTTGATAACAAACCTAATAAATCAATTTATGGAATATGCGAAAAATGGTCAGCTGGAATCTGCCGCAGCTATGCTTTATAAAGCCGATTTGGCAGATGTTTGGAATGAACCTATTCAATTGGATAACAATGAATTGCATCAAGTCGCAAAAATGCTGGAATCTTTTCCTGTATTAAGTTATAAGATAGATTATATAAAGTTCTATACTCCTGTTAAAAACGAGGTGAAGTGTACGATTGTTATGCAGAAAGGAGAAAGTGGAACACCTATTGCAACTAGTAGTTGGTATTTTAAGCTGATGAATTATTTGGGTGGATGGCGGCTTTGTATGATGAATTAGCTAATGATCGATTTATATAAGCAGTCGTGGGAAAAAGTGTCATTTAAAAATTATTGAAGGGGGTGTTTGTTTAGGATATTTATGTGATTTTCAATACAAAAGATTATAGTTATAAATTGTAGCAGGGTCAAAAGAGAACGGTTTCTCAGGCTTGTAGTCGAAAAGTTGACAGTTCAACCAGATAATCCGGGCTGTCAGCTTCTTTTTTTGTGTCCGGAGAGACTTCTTCTGTCCGGTAAGTTCCCTATGGATCCAGATAGCAGTGCATTTACCCATAGCAAGGATAACAGCATTACGATAATCTGTGAAAGTATTTCTTTCTTAATCATATTATACCTGTTCCTTTTCAAAAGTTACGAAAGAGTGATCGCATGAGTAAGAAAAATCTTACTCTGCTGTTTTGTAAGCCTTGTCCATGCTTTGTATCCGTCGTCTTGCACCGAATATCTTGTAACAGGAATGAAACTCCTTTGTCACGAAACCTTTAATAGAGTGTAACTCTCAAGAAACCTGACCCATCTACTTTTGCGGCAGATTTATAACGCATAAAAAAGTATATGAAAAAGGTTGTTAGAGCTGTGTCTCTTATGCTGCTGATGGCAGGTGTTTGTGGAAATGCATTTGCCGAGGAAAATGAAAACATTGTCCGGCAAGGCGCTATCCGCGGACGTGTGATAGACAATGGAAAACAAATTCTGCCGGGTGCTTCCATCTTTGTTGAAAATCTGAAAACCGGAGTAATCAGTGATGTGAACGGTTTTTATACGCTGCCCAATCTGAAACCCGGAACTTACACAGTTAAAGTAACCTACGTAGGTTATAGCCCCATTGAAATGAAAGTTACCGTCCCCGAAGGCAAGACTTTAGAAAAAGATATAGTGATGAATGAAGGGGTGGAACTGCAGGAAGTGCAGGTAAAGGGAGCTTTTCAAGGACAGAAGAAAGCAATCAATACACAAAAGAATAATCTGGGTATCACTAATGTTGTATCTGCCGATCAGGTAGGGAAATTTCCCGACTCAAACATAGGTGATGCATTGAAACGTATCAGTGGCATCAATGTGCAATACGATCAAGGCGAGGCCCGTTTCGGACAGGTCCGCGGCACTAGTGCCGATTTAAGCTCCGTCACCATTAACGGCAACCGTGTCCCATCTGCTGAAGGGGATACCCGTAACGTGCAGTTGGACTTGATTCCTGCCGATATGATTCAGACCATCGAAGTAAGCAAAGTCGTTACACCCGATATGGACGGCGATGCTATCGGTGGTTCCATCAATCTGGTAACCAAAAATTCTCCTTATAAACGCACTATCAATGCTACAGCGGGAAGTGGTTACAACTGGATCAGCGAGAAAGCCCAGTTGAACTTAGGTTTCACTTACGGCGATCGTTTCTTCAATGACAGACTGGGTATGCTGCTCTCCGCTTCTTATCAGAATGCTCCTTCCGGTTCTTATGATACTGAATTCATGTGGGAACAAAATGAAGATGGCAAAGTATATGTCAGCGATTATCAGATGCGCCAGTACTTTGTCACCCGTGAACGTCAAAGTTATTCGGCGGCTTTTGATTTTGATATCAATGAAAACCATAAATTGACTTTCAAAGGGATCTTCAACAACCGTAACGATTGGGAAAACCGTTACCGTACCAATATCAAGGATTTGGATGAGAACGGAAAAGGCACAGTCCGCATCCAGACCAAAGCAGGTACTCCCGATAATCGCAATGCCCGTCTGGAGCGTCAGCGTACCATGGATTTCGCTTTGGGCGGAGAACACTTATGGGGGGCAATCGGTATGGATTGGAATGCCAGTTATGCAAAAGCTACGGAAGAACGCCCTAATGAACGTTATCTTGACTTCCAACTGAAAAAGCAGGAATTTGATATGGACTTGAGTGATGAACGCCAGCCGTTGGCAACACCTGGAACAGGTTCTACTTTGACACTGAGTGATAAGTTCAGCTTGAAGGAACTGACGGAACAACAGGAGGACATCAAAGAAGAAGATATGAAATTCTCGGCCAATTTCAAGGCCAGTTTAAATAATGGAGCTAAACTGAAGTTCGGTGCGAAGGTAGTACGTAAAACAAAAGAGAAAGAAATAGACTTCTACGAATATACTCCGAAAGACGAGGATGCCTTCATGACCAACAGCCTGAAAAATACGGTAGACCAGAGTACGGATAAGTTTATGCCGAGCGACAAATATCAGGTAGGAACATTTGCCAGTAAAGAATATGTGGGTGGATTGAATTTAAATGATGCTTCCCAGTTCGATAAAGAACAGGTACAAGCCGAATTGGCTGAGAACTTTGAGGCTCGTGAAACTGTAAGTTCCGGGTATGTGCGGTTTGATCATAAATTCGCTTCCGATATAAACCTGATGGCGGGACTCCGTATGGAACATACTTCCCTTCGTTATACCGGCCGTAACTATGATGATGAGACAGATAAGACCACCAAGACCGGCCGCATGACCAACAGTTATGTGAATTTCCTTCCTTCTATTTTGGTGAAATGGGATGTAAATGATGATTTCAAGATACGCGGTTCTTACACGCAGACCTTGAGCCGGCCCAAATATTCAGCTTTGGTTCCCAGTGTGAATATCAACCGTGGTGATAATGAAATAAAGATTGGTAATTCTGACTTGAAACCGACTATTTCTTATAACTTTGATTTGAGTGCCGATTATTATTTCAAGAGTGTAGGTTTAGTGAGCGCAGGTTTTTTCTATAAGAAAATAGACGATTTCATCGTAGATCAGGTACTGACCAACTATGAATACCAAGGAACAGAATATACCCGTTTCACTCAGCCCAAGAATGCAGGAAATGCTAATCTGTGGGGATTGGAATTTTCTTATCAGCGTGATTTCGGCTTCATTGCTCCGGCCTTGAAGTATGTGGGTTTCTATGGAACCTATACTTATACGCACTCACGCGTGGAGGACTTTAACTTCGAAGGACGTGAGAACGAGAGCGGGTTGAGTTTGCCGGGGTCTCCCGAGCATACGGCGAATGCCTCTCTTTACTTTGAAAAAGGAGGCTTGAATGTGCGCCTGAGCTATAACTTTGCATCTGATTTTATCGATGAAATGGGCCCAAGTACATTTTATGACAGATATTATGATGCTGTGAACTATATGGATGTGAACGCCAGTTATACCTTTGGCAAGAAGGTGAAAATGACCTTTTATGCTGAGGCGAACAATCTGCTGAACCAGCCGCTCCGTTATTACCAGGGAACGAAGGATCGTACTATGCAGGCAGAATATTATGGCGTGAGAATGAATGCAGGTTTAAAAATAAGTTTCTAAAAATAAGTATATGAAAACGTTGATGATGATTAGAAGAATGAAAGAAGTATTGACATGGGTATGGATTGCCGTCATTGGTACGGCTATCTGCCTGAATGTGTGTGCCCAGACTCCGCAAGATTGGAAAGGACTGGAGAAACAACTGAATTTTTATATGGCCAACGATTTGGGACGTAACGGTTATTATGACCAGAAGCCCATAGCCGAGTTGATGGGAGAAATGGCGGATGTTATTGGTCCCGAGTGTGTATTTGCAGCCGGAGACGTGCACCATTTTGAAGGTGTGCGCAGCGTTAACGATCCGCTCTGGATGACCAACTACGAGTTGATTTACAGTCATCCCGAGTTGATGATAGACTGGTTTCCGATCTTGGGAAATCATGAATACCGGGGTAATACGCAGGCTGTGTTGGATTATACCAATGTGAGTCGTCGCTGGTCGATGCCTGGTCGTTATTATACCAAAGTCTTTGAGAAGAAAGGAACTGCCATCCGTTTTGTGATGATAGATACCGCTCCTCTGATTGACAAATACCGTAACGAGAGCGAAACTTATCCGGATGCCTGTAAACAAGATATGGATCAGCAATTGGCATGGATAGATTCTGTACTGACTGTTGCCAAAGAAGATTGGGTAGTCGTAATCGGACATCATCCCATTTATGCTGAAACGTCGAAAGACGACAGTGAACGCAGCGATATGCAGAAGCGTCTGGATCCTATCCTCCGTAAACATAAGGTGGATATCTATGCATGCGGACACATTCATAACTTCCAGCACCTTCGTGTGCCGGGCAGTGATATCGACTATGTGGTAAATTCGGCTGGTTCGTTGAGCCGTAAGGTAAAACCAGTGGAAGGCACTCTGTTCTGTAGTCCCGAACCGGGCTTTTCTATCTTTACGGCAGACAAGAAAGAACTGGATATGCACATGATTGATAAGAAAGGAAAAGTAATCTATACTGTAAAACGCACCAAATAGGAATAGTTATTTTAGGGAAAAAGAGTACATTTGCGGTATAAAACTGTAAATGTACTTTTTGTTATGTTGAATACACTCCTTTTGATTGGTGGTCTGGCTCTCATTTTAGCTGGCGCGAATGGCTTGACGGATGGTTCTGCAGCGGTTGCCAAACGTTTCCGTATTTCTGATTTGGTAATCGGGCTTACCATTGTAGCTTTCGGCACTTCGGCTCCCGAATTGGTTATCAGTGTGCTTTCTGCATTGAATGGCAGTGCTGAAATGGCTATTGGTAATGTGGTGGGTAGTAATATATTCAATGCTTTGATGATTATAGGTTGTACTGCCTTGGTACTCCCCATAAAAGTAGGTGAGGGGACGATGAGTAAAGAGATTCCGTTAGTCATTCTTTCTTCGTTGGTACTTTTTGTCTGTGCCAATGACATGATGCTGGACAGGGAAGCGGTCAATGTTATCAGCCGTTCCGATGGGTTTGTTCTGCTGGCTTTCTTCCTTATATTTATGCGTTATACATTTGCCATCGCCCGTAATGGGGCAGATGAGGCAGGAGAGGAGCAGAAGATAAAGGAAATGCCTGTATGGAAATCGGTGTTGTATATTGCAGGAGGGCTGGCCGGACTCATATTCGGCGGACAGCTTTTTGTCGACGGGGCAAGCGGGCTTGCCCGTTCATGGGGTGTCAGTGAATCGGTAATCGGACTGACATTGGTAGCCGGAGGTACTTCCTTGCCGGAACTTGCCACATCTGTTACGGCGGCTTTAAAGAAGAATCCGGGAATTGCTATCGGCAATGTCATCGGTAGTAATCTGTTCAATATATTCTTTGTTCTGGGGTGCAGCGCTACGGTGTCACCGCTTCCGATGGGGAATATAAATAACCTCGATTTAAGTGTACTGATTGCTTCCTCCCTGTTGTTGTGGCTGGTAGGCTGGTTTTTCCGCAAACGTACCATAACCCGGCTTGAAGGCGCATTGATGGTTGGCTGTTATGTCGTTTATACCGCCTATCTTATTGCCCAACAGTGAAAAAGCCATAAAAAGAATAAGTTTTCTGCAAAAAAACTTCTATCTTTACACCCCGAATTTTATAAAAATACAGCATGGCTATTACCATTAAAAAGTCAGTTCAAAGAAAGAACTAAAGACGTTTATACGGTTCAACTACGAGTTATACAAAGAGAATCCCTATTCCGTACCCGATTTGTACGATGATATGCTGAATACGTTCAGCCCGAAGAAGAATGCCGCTTTCGAGTTTTGTGAGGCGGAGTATTTTCTGGCATATAAGGATAACAAGGTGGTAGGACGTATTGCAGGGATTATAAATAAACGCGCAAACGAGACTTGGAATAAAAAAGAAGTTCGTTTCGGATGGATCGATTTTCTGGATGATATCGAAATATCACGTGCCTTGTTGGATGCAGTAGCCCAATGGGGTAAATCAAAAGGTATGGATACCATTCAGGGGCCTTTAGGCTTTACCGACTTTGATGCGGAGGGTATGCTGGTAGAAGGATTCGACCAGTTGAGCACCATGGCGACTATCTATAATTATCCTTATTACCCACAGCATATGGAGAAGTTGGGATTCGAGAAGGATGCCGATTGGGTGGAATATAAAATTTATATTCCGGATGCAATTCCTGATAAGCATAAGCGTATCAGTGACTTGATTCAACGTAAGTTTAACCTGAAGGTGAAGAAATATACATCGGGTAAGAAAATTGCGGCCGAATATGGACAGGCTATATTCGAGTTGATGAATGAGGCTTATGCTCCGCTTTATGGTTTCTCGGCTTTGTCGCAAGGACAGATCAACCAGTATATAAAGATGTATTTGCCTATTGTAGATTTGCGTATGGTAACCTTGGTGACCGATGCCGAAGATAAACTGGTGGCAGTGGGGATTTCAATGCCTTCTCTGTCCGAAGCGTTACAAAAAGCGAAGGGACGTTTGCTGCCTATGGGATGGTATCACCTGTTGAAAGTGTTGTTCCTGCATAAGTATCCTCCTATGTTGGATTTGTTGCTGGTTGCTGTAAAACCTGAGTATCAGAACAAAGGTGTCAATGCTTTGTTATTCTCGGACTTGATCCCCGTATATCAGCAGCTGGGATTCGAGTATGCCGAAAGTAATCCGGAACTGGAACTGAACGGAAAGGTGCAGGCCCAGTGGGAATATTTCAAGACCGAGCAGCATAAACGCCGTCGTGCTTATAAAAAGAGTATTCTGTAACAACGATATATAAAAATGTGATAAGTCAATATGGAAGAAAACAACGAACTGATAAACAATCCCGCCGTAGAATATACCGACGATAATATCCGCCACCTCAGTGACATGGAGCATGTGCGTACCCGTCCCGGTATGTATATTGGAAAGTTGGGTGACGGATCACATGCCGAGGACGGTATCTACGTTCTTTTGAAAGAAATTATCGATAACAGTATCGATGAATTTAAAATGCAGGCGGGTAAAAAGATTGAGATTATTATTGAAGAAAATCTCCGTGTCAGCGTGCGTGATTATGGCCGGGGTATTCCGCAGGGAAAACTCATTGAAGCTGTTAGTGTGTTGAATACGGGAGGTAAATATGACAGCAAGGCGTTCAAGAAGAGCGTCGGACTGAATGGGGTCGGTGTGAAAGCCGTCAACGCATTGAGCTCACGTTTCGAGGTGCGCAGCTATCGTGATGGAAAGGTGCGTATCGCTACCTTTGCCAAGGGAGACTTGTTGACGGATACCACACAAGATACAACAGAGGAGAACGGTACCTATATTTTCTTTGAACCGGATAACCTGTTGTTTGAGAACTACAGTTTCCGTCCGGAGTTCGTGGAAACCATGCTCCGCAACTATACCTATCTGAATACAGGACTGGCCATTATCTATAACGGTCAGCGTATCCTGTCCCGTAACGGGTTGGTGGACTTGCTTAACGACAACATGACGGCTGTGGGATTATATCCCATCATCCACTTGAAAGGAGAAGATATCGAGATCGCTTTTACGCATACCGGCCAGTATGGTGAGGAGTATTACTCTTTTGTCAACGGACAGCACACCACGCAGGGAGGTACGCATCAAAGTGCTTTCAAAGAGCATATGGCCCGTACCATCAAGGAATATTTCAACAAGAATATGGACTATGCCGATATCCGTAACGGATTGGTAGCTGCCATTGCCGTTAATGTGGAGGAACCGTTGTTCGAAAGTCAGACTAAAATCAAGCTGGGCTCTACCAATATGGCTCCCGGTGGTCCTACCGTTAATAAGTTTGTAGGTGATTTTGTAAAGACTGAGGTCGATAACTATCTGCACAAACATACGGATGTGGCCGATGTGATGTTGCAGAAGATTCAAGAATCGGAGAAAGAGCGTAAGGCTATAGCCGGAGTGACCAAACTGGCACGTGAACGTGCCAAAAAGGCAAATCTTCATAACCGTAAGTTGCGTGACTGCCGTTTTCACCTGAATGATGCCAAAGGAGACAAGAAGGAGGAAAGCTGCATTTTCATTACCGAGGGTGACTCGGCGAGCGGTTCTATCACCAAGAGCCGTGATGTAAATACTCAGGCAGTATTCAGTTTGCGTGGTAAGCCGTTGAATTCTTACGGGCTGACCAAGAAGATTGTATATGAGAATGAAGAGTTTAACTTGCTTCAGGCTGCTCTGAACATAGAGGACGGTATGGAAGGATTACGATATAACAAAGTGATTGTGGCAACAGATGCCGATGTGGACGGTATGCACATCCGTTTGTTGCTGATTACCTTCTTCCTGCAATTCTTCCCCGATTTGATAAAGAAAGGTCATGTATATATCCTTCAGACTCCTTTGTTCCGTGTCCGTAACCGCAAGAAAGGAGTTTATGAAACGGTATATTGTTATTCGGAAGAAGAACGGATTGCCGCAATCGAACGGTTAAGCCCCAATCCCGAAATCACACGGTTCAAAGGTTTGGGAGAGATTTCACCCGATGAATTCAAGCACTTTATCGGCAAAGATATGCGTTTGGAGCAAGTTTCCCTCCGCAAGACTGATCTGGTAAAGGAATTACTGGAGTTCTACATGGGTAAGAACACGATGGAACGTCAGAATTTTATTATAGATAACCTTGTTGTAGAAGAAGATATTGCGTGAGTGAATCACTAAAAAATATGAGAAGAGCGATATTTCCGGGAACCTTTGATCCTTTTACCATCGGTCATTATTCGGTCGTGAAGAGAGCGTTGACTTTTATGGACGAAGTGGTGATCGGCATCGGTATCAATGAGAATAAGAAAACTTGGTTTCCTACAGAGAAACGAGTGGAGATGATCGAGAAACTTTTTGCGGATGATCCCCGGGTAAAGGTCGATGCTTATGATTGTCTGACCATTGACTTTGCCCGAGCTAAGGAGGCGCAGTTCATTGTTCGTGGTATCCGTACCGTACACGATTTTGAATATGAGGAAACTATAGCCGATATCAACCGGAAACTGGCCGGAATAGAAACGATTCTGTTGTTTACGGAGCCGGAACTAACCTCTATCAGCTCTACGATTGTAAGAGAATTGTTGCAGTTTGGCAAAGATGTGACGCCATTCTTGCCTGAAGGAATGAAAATAGACTGACCATGAAATATACTATGTATTTTGCAGGCTTGATTGCCTGCTTTTTTTCTATCGTAGCCGCACAGGCTCAGGAGAGTAAATTCCTGAATTCTCCGGCACGTAAGTTGCAACTGGCGGAATTTGCCATTGCCAATCTTTATGTAGACGAAGTCAATGAGGGAAAGCTGGTGGAAGAAGCTATCGTAAAAATGCTGGAGCAGCTTGATCCTCATTCTACCTATTCTGATCCGGAGGAAGTGAAGAGAATGAACGAGCCGTTGCAGGGAAACTTCGAAGGTATCGGTATACAGTTTAATATGGCGGAGGACACTTTGCTGGTGATACAGCCTGTATCGGGCGGACCGTCCGAAAAAGTCGGTATTCTGGCCGGTGATCGTATCGTCATGGTGGAAGATACGCTGATAGCCGGTGTAAAGATGAGTACCGAGGATATTATGCGTCGTCTCCGTGGTCCTAAAGATTCAAAAGTGAATCTGAAAATACTTCGCCGAGGGGTGAAGGAACTGCTCCCCTTTACGGTGAAAAGGGATAAAATACCTGTTTACAGCCTGGATGCTTCCTATATGATTAAAGATAAGATCGGTTATATTCGTATCAACCGTTTTGCCGCCACTACCCATGAGGAGTTCAAGAAAGCGCTGACCGGGTTGCAGAAGAAAGGAATGAAAGACTTGATTCTTGATTTGCAGGGCAATGGCGGGGGGTATTTGAATGCTGCTATCGATATTGCCAATGAATTTTTGGGTAAAAAGGAACTGATTGTCTATACGGAGGGCCGTCGCAATCCTCGTAGCGAGTTTTTTGCCAAAGGTACGGGCGAGTTTCAGAACGGTCGTCTGATGGTATTGGTTGATGAATTTTCTGCTTCTGCCAGTGAGATTGTGACCGGAGCTGTTCAGGATTGGGACAGAGGAGTTGTTGTGGGCCGGCGCAGTTTTGGTAAAGGCTTGGTGCAGCGTCCCATTGATTTGCCGGACGGTTCGATGATCCGTCTGACGGTGGCCCGCTATTATACGCCTGCCGGACGTTGTATCCAGAAACCTTACGAGAGCATTGAAAAGTATAATGAAGACCTGATAGACCGTTATAATAAAGGAGAAATGATGAGTGAAGACAGCATCCACTTTCCGGATTCACTGAAGTTCAAGACTCATAGGTTGGCCCGTACGGTATATGGTGGCGGAGGGATCATGCCCGATTATTTTGTGCCGATTGATACGACTCTCTATACTAAATACCATCGTCAGTTGCGTGATAAAGGAGCGTTGATGAAAGCTCATTTCCATTTTATTGATGCCCATCGTAAAGAGTGGCTGGGCAAATACAAGACTTTCAATGAGTTCTACAAACGTTTTGAAGTGACTCCGGATATGTTGGCACAACTGGTTGCTACCGGCAAGGAGATGGGAGTGGAATATAATGAAGAAGAGTATCAAAAGGCCCTGCCTCTGCTGAGGTTGCAGATGAAAGCATTGATAGCCCGTGATTTATGGGATATGAATGAATATTATCACGTCATTAATGACGCGAATGAAAGTATCAGGAAAGCGCTGGAACTGTTGGAGCAACCGGACTTTGAGGGGCTGCTGTTGAAAAAGCGATAGTCAAGACTTTATATTAACAGCAGGGATGCATAGTTGCACTCCTGCAGTTGTCTGAAAAACTTCTGTTGTGTCTTCTTTTAGGTGTGGAATAATTTTCCAACCATCACTTTATCTGTCTCCCGAACAGCACCTTATTCAGCCATCGGTTCACATACACGTTCACGAAAGCACATCCTACTCCGATAGCGGCTCCTGCCACTACATCACTGGGATAGTGCACCCCTTGGTTCATCCGGGCAAACCCTACTCCGCAAGCCCATACGGCTGAAGGGGCGATAACATACCACTTAGGATAAGTGATGGAGAGTGAGGTGGCTAAAGAAAAAGCTGCCGCAGTGTGTCCTGAAGGGAATGACGGACTATCGGCATCCGGTGCTCCGTATGCATGAATCTTATCCGGATACTTTACAAAAGGCCGGTCACGACCTATTATATGTTTGGCGGCGTATGTAATCCCCACTGCTTCAATCACACTGGTTCCTATGTAAATGGCATCTTTCAGCATCGGCTGGTCTTTCTTTATCAATGCATAGAGTCCCATGGCTGTAGGTATTCCTACGGGTAGAATCACTCCGCTAGCGGACAATCCGCGGCTCAGTCCGTGTACATCCCATCGGTTGATGGTTTTCAACGTGTTGATGTCTATATTCTGTGCGCTGAGGCTGAATGTAAAACAGGCTGTCAGTATAAGAAAAATAATCCTTTGGCGTTTCATTTAGTTTGGCATTTGTTCAGTGCAAAGATAGGAAAATAATGTAATTCGCATTTACCCTTCCCCGAATTAAAGAATAATTTCCATAATTCCTTGTATTATCGCTAGAATTCCTTTACTTTTGCATCGTGAATACACAGCTTTTAACTGAATTTTTAGTTCTAACAATTAAATAATTTAAATTCAATCATTTATGTGGTTAAGTAATTCATCTATTGGAAGGAAAGTGGTGATGAGTGTCACAGGTATCGCCCTTGTCCTGTTTCTGACGTTTCACATGGCGATGAACCTTGTTGCGCTCTTCTCGGAAGATGCTTACAACATGATTTGTGAATTCTTGGGAGCTAACTGGTACGCGTTGGTTGCAACTGCCGGACTGGCTGCTCTGTTTGTAATTCACATCATCTACGCTTTCTGGTTGACCATGCAGAACCGTGCAGCTCGCGGTAGCGAACGTTATGCAGTGAACGTTAAACCTAAGTCGGTAGAATGGGCATCTCAGAACATGCTTGTTCTGGGTATTGTCGTTATTGCCGGATTGGCTCTTCATTTTGCCAATTTCTGGTACAAAATGCAGTTTGCCGAAATTATCGGTGTTCATGATTTGGGCGCATTCGGTCCTACAGACGGTGCCGCTTACATTCGTGAAACATTCGGATGCCCTGTATTTACAGTGCTTTACCTCATTTGGTTAGCAGCTTTGTGGTTCCACCTGACTCACGGATTCTGGAGTGCTTTGCAGACTTTGGGCTGGAGCAATAAAATCTGGTTCGAGCGTTGGAAGACTATTGGTAACATCTACTCTACTTTGGTAGTTCTTGGTTTTGCAGCAGTAGTCGTTATCTACTTCGTGAAATCACTCGCTTGTGGTGCTTGCTAATCGTAAATTGTAAATGATAAAATTGTAAATGAATATGGCTACTATAGATTCTAAAATTCCTGAAGGCGCTTTAGCCGAGAAATGGACCAATTATAAAGCTCATCAAAAATTGGTAAACCCTGCCAACAAACGTCGTCTTGACATTATTGTGGTAGGTACCGGTTTGGCAGGTGCTTCGGCTGCTGCTTCACTGGGTGCTCTGGGTTTCAAGGTATTAAACTTCTGTATCCAGGACTCTCCCCGTCGTGCACACTCTATTGCTGCACAGGGAGGTATCAATGCTGCTAAGAATTATCAAAATGATGGTGACTCTGTTTACCGTCTTTTCTACGATACAATCAAAGGTGGTGACTACCGTGCACGCGAAGCTAACGTTTATCGTCTGGCCGAAGTGTCAAATGCTATCATCGACCAGTGCGTAGCTCAAGGTGTTCCTTTCGCTCGCGAATACGGTGGTTTGCTGGATAACCGTTCATTCGGTGGTGCTCAGGTATCACGTACATTCTATGCCCGCGGTCAAACCGGACAGCAGTTGTTGCTGGGTGCTTATTCTGCATTGAGCCGTGAAGTTCAGCGTGGTAACGTGAAGTTGTACACTCGTTATGAAATGTTGGACGTTGTGCTGATTAAGGATAACGAAGGTGTGGAACGCGCCCGTGGTATTATCGCCCGCAACCTGGTTACAGGTAAGATTGAACGTTTCGCTGCCCATGCGGTAGTTATCGGTACCGGCGGTTATGGTAATACTTACTTCTTGTCTACCAACGCTATGGCGTCAAATGGTTCGGCTGCTATGCAGGTTTACCGCAAAGGTGCTTACTTTGCCAATCCTTGCTTTGCACAGATCCACCCGACTTGTATCCCTGTACACGGTGACAAGCAGTCTAAACTGACTTTGATGTCCGAGTCATTGCGTAATGACGGACGTATCTGGGTTCCGAAAAAGCTGGAAGATGCCAAGGCATTGCAGGCAGGAACTAAGAAACCGACCGATATTCCTGATGCAGACCGTGACTTCTACTTGGAACGCCGTTATCCGGCATTCGGTAACCTGGTTCCCCGTGACGTTGCTTCACGTGCTGCGAAAGAACGTTGCGACGCCGGTTTCGGTGTGAACAACACAGGTCTGGCCGTATTCCTTGACTTTAAATACGCTATCGACCGTCTGGGTGAAGATGTAGTTCGTGCCCGTTACGGTAACTTGTTCGATATGTACGAAGAAATCACTGACGAAAATCCGTACAAGACTCCGATGATGATATTCCCGGCTATCCACTATACGATGGGTGGTATCTGGGTTGACTATGAACTGATGACTTCTATCAAGGGCTTGTATGCTATCGGTGAAGCTAACTTCTCTGACCACGGTGCAAACCGTTTGGGTGCATCTGCATTGATGCAGGGATTGGCTGACGGTTACTTCGTATTGCCTTATACTATCCAGAACTATTTGTCAGACCAGATTCAGGTTCCCCGTTTCTCGACAGACCTTCCTGAATTTGTGGCTGCCGAAAAGGCTGTAAACGATAAGATCCAGAAACTGATGAATATCAAGGGTCATCGTTCAGTAGACTCTATTCACAAGGAACTGGGTCACATCATGTGGGACTTCGTAGGTATGGGACGTACCAAGGAATCTTTGACTACTGCTCTGGCTAAACTGAAAGAAGTAAGAAAGACCTTCTGGAGCGACCTTCGCATTCCGGGTGAAGCTAATGAATTGAATGTGGAACTTGAAAAGGCAATCCGCCTGGCTGATTTCATCGAAATCGGTGAGCTGATGGCTTACGATGCATTGAACCGTGAGGAATCTTGTGGTGGTCACTTCCGTGAAGAACACCAGACTCCGGAGGGTGAAGCGCTTCGTCACGATGACAAGTTCTCGTATGTAGCTTGCTGGAAATACACAGGTGAAGGAAAAGAACCCGAATTGATCAAGGAAGATTTGAACTATCAGTTCGTTAAGGTTCAAACTCGTAACTATAAGTCTTAATTATTAATTGTATAGAAATCATGGATAAAAATATAAGTTTCACACTGAAAGTTTGGCGTCAGAAAGGTCCTAAGGATAAAGGACATTTTGATACCTTCCAAATGAAAGATATTCCGGGTGATACCTCATTCCTGGAAATGATGGATATCTTGAACGAGCAGCTTATCAATGAAGGTAAAGAACCTATCGTATTCGACCACGACTGTCGTGAAGGTATCTGCGGTATGTGCTCTATGTACATTAACGGACATCCTCACGGACCTGCTACAGGTGCTACTACCTGCCAGATTTATATGCGTCGTTTCAAAGACGGTGACACCATTACTGTTGAGCCTTGGCGTTCTGCCGGTTTCCCGGTAATCCGCGACTTGATGGTAGACCGCAGCGCATACGACAAGATTATGCAGGCGGGTGGTTACGTGTCAATCAATACCGGTGGTATTCCTGACGCTAACGCAATTCCTATTGCAAAACCTATTGCCGATGAGGCTATGGATGCTGCTGCATGTATCGGTTGTGGTGCTTGTGTTGCTGCATGTAAGAATGGTTCTGCTATGTTGTTTGTTTCTGCAAAGGTCAGCCAGTTGGCACTGTTACCTCAAGGTAAAGTGGAAGCTGCACGCCGTGCGAAAGCTATGTTGAGCAAAATGGATGAACTGGGCTTTGGTAACTGTACAAACACTCGTGCTTGTGAGGCAGAATGTCCGAAGCTGGTTTCTATCAGCAACATTGCTCGTTTGAACCGTGAATTTATTGCTGCGAAGCTGAAAGACTAATTACGGTTAGTTTTACTTGATATTTGAGAGTGCCCTGCCTTTTGGCGGGGCATTTTTTTTATAATTATGTATTGGGTGAAGTTTCTTCCTTTTCTTTTTTACGGATGTTTCTGGGAGAGTCGCCAAAGGACTTCTTACAGAAGTTGGAAAAATGTGAGAGAGATTCAAATCCATGTCCAAAGCAGATTTCGGAGATGGAAGCATCTGTATAGCGCAATTGGTAAAGGATACTTTCTTTGCGCTGTTTCATCATCCATTCATAGGCCGGTTCGTTGAAGATGGCTTTGAAAATGCGGCGGAAGGTGGTGACGCTGTAGCCGCCCAGTTGTGCGAACTCCTCTACGGACTTTATTTGTTTGTGGTGCTTTAATATGAAATATTCAAAACTGCTGGTGTATTGGGATAGGCTGTGTACAACAGGAGATAGCTCATAGTCTGTGTAATAGTGCGCCAACAGATAATAAAGTTCTTTACGCTTGAATTCGAGCAGCTCTTTACAAATTTTGTCTGCATTCAGATAGGAAGCAACCCCTTCAAGGAAAAGCTTTATTTCGGGCTTTATTTTCAGTGGCTCGGAGATGAGTGGCGGAGGCACGTTTTTCAATATATAGGTATAGCGGTCATAGCAGAAGGCTTTAGGGTCATCAAATGTGTACAGAATACCTTCCGAGTCTGTCATGGCCAGTATTTCCACTTTTGATGCGATAGCTTGCAGCACAAATTCTCCGGAATTGATGATGGTTCCGGCATATTCTTCACTATTGATTAATATTTGACCTTTGAGTAAGAAAAATAAAATATTGGTTTCACACTTATGTGGGGGTAAGTGGAAACCTTTTTTGTTATGTGTGTAATGGATGCTGTTCTCCACTGCTTTAGGGCATTGGGTACAATCCATCCTTTCATTACAGGGCAGACCAGACATATATAGATGTTAGAAACGCTTGTGTTCTTTTGGTTGATTTGACAAATGTAGGTCAAATATGGATAATTTGCAATAAGTTTCAGGAAAAAGACCGAAGAATCCTGTTTCCACTTGTTTGTCTTCTGCCGTTACGGAAAACGATAGCCTGTGGGCATGAGCATAGAGGGCTAAATTTGTGTGGCCAAACAAAAAGAAGTTGCAATTGTTGGGAAAGTAGCAGAAAGAAAGTATCTTTGTGTGTATCCACGGGGAGGTATACCGGCTAAAACAGCATAGATTATGGAATTTGTAGTATCATCCTCCAATTTCTCCGGTATCATTGGCGAGCTGCATAACTATCGCATATACTTTTTGAGGACGGTTGATTGACAACAGGTAAAAATGCTCCGCAAATGAAATCGCAAATCATGGTGGGGATGATACGGTGTTTCATTGCGGAGCAGGAAATTGCTATGTTCTTATCAGGAGATTATAATTGGCCTGACAAATGGATGTGATTTATTTATTGGGCTCAATTGGGCTAGGTTGGGGATCTTCATTTGTCCACCCATCCGCTTGGGCTGTAAATGTTAATTCTTCAGCACCGGCAGGTAATGTTAACGTATAAAGTATTTTTTTGCCTATATCCCATGTTCCGGTTAATGTGGCTTCTTTTGTTCCTTCAAATACTTTGCCATTATCATTAGTCGTGGAATAAGTAACAGTAATCTTGACTGACGATAGATCATTCTGAGGGATTAACATTAATGCATTACTGCTTGTCGCAATTTCGCTTGTTGCTGTACCGTCAATTTCAGAGTAGGTAGCATTATATGTATATTCTTCATTGCCAGTTTGAGCGCTCCATGCACCTTTATCTGCGTTATAAGTATAAGTACCGCTATTTGCAACTCCTGATAATTTTATAGATGTAACATTGTATTTGAATCCTGTGTCTTTACCTTGGAGCTTGAAATTAATCTGAGTTAAAATATGATTGAATGTTAAATCTACACTTCCAACAGAGGTTGCACTATTGGTTTTTGCTTTATCTGTTACACAGGCGGCTAGTAAATCTGTCTGTATCGTCTGAAGAGTATACGTGAAACTCGGGTAAGTACCGGTTGTGGCATAATTTGTAATACCGCCGGCTTCAGGTGAGTAAGCAAAAAATTGTAAATTTTCGGCTATTGGCCAATAATATGGACCATCTGCTACGGACCAGTTAGAGTTAGTACAAGTTGCTTTTTTCCCATTAATAAATGTTGTTGTTAAGCTACCTGCTGTTACTTTGTCCATTGTAATTGTTTTAGTATTATAGGCGTAAAGTATGAAACCTTGGGATTCCAAGTTTTCAGTTGTAGCTTCTGCAGCTCTGGATGACTTCCCAACTACGCTTCGGAAATTAATTTCCGTTTTTTGTGTCGGAGCTTCAATTTCTTCATTCTGTGAGCAACTTGTGATTGCCAGTGCAGCTAAAGCTGCAAATAAAATCTTCTTCATATTCTGTGTGTTTTAAGTTAATAATTCTATGACTCTTTATTTTATATCTTAACCAACCGGTAATTCCACATTCGTTTCATCGTCCCAGTCACTAACGTTCCCATCAAATCCACCGCCACTTTCATCTGGAGGAATCTCTACATCATCCACTACAATTTTCTCGTCATCCGGAAGCTCAATCTCTATCTCGGACTCTTGAGGTTTTTCATCACCTTCTCCCGGCTCGTCTTCAGGAGGTTTTACCGCTTCCGTTATTTCCACTTTCGCTTCTTGTCTGGAACCATCCACCCTTACTATGATCAGATTCAGAAACTGAGTGATATCAGCTCTTGCCTGCGTCAGTTCGGGATGTCCGAAACAGGTGAAACTCCCTTTTATAACCCCATTCCCTTTACCGGTTTCACAATAAATGGGAGCGAAGCGGCATAAGCCGGCTCCTTTACCTAAATGGTAACATTCAGCCATTCCGGAAACACTGCCAATGATCGATGAGACATTTTTCAGCCCCTCTGTCTTTATTGAAAAGATGTAAGTGGTTACCACAGATTTTGGTCTTACCTCTAGTGTCGGTAACTCTTCTCCTTTTCCTATTTCTACATCGTCCAGGGTTGCCACATAAAAATTATCCGGTCCCCATACCATGTTTTCTGTTTCGCTGTCTCCCAATCCCGTGCAGTTTCCTGTACACGCCATTATCGTTTCGTAACTGTCTTCGCCTTTTACTTGCATTACTTCGGTGTCATAATTGTAAATCACTGCCAAGTAATGCCCCGGGGGCACTTTCATTTCTCCGCCTTTTGCCGGCAAGTAAGTATCAATCTTCCTTCCTTGGGCGTCCTTGGGATAGAAAATAACCCGGACTCCTTCCGGCAGACGGCCGGTTACTCCTTCCCAGTCCAAACGGATATTTATTCCTGTTACGGGATAATCGTCCAGAATCTCGCGTCGGCTGCATCCCACTAAAGTCAATAGTGAAGATAAAAGTACAAGAGCTACGTACCTTGTCTTTTTCATTTTCTTCCTCTCTTCTTTGTTATCACCCATACCAACGAAATTTTTGCTTTCGTAGGGCCTATAAAGGTGTAATTCCCGCTACTCATCCAAACTAGTGACCCTTCATAGGGAGTGTACTTTTGATATTCCGTGGTCAGGTAGCCTATGCCCAGGCTGAATTCCAATGCCAGATGTCGTGACACTGAAGTGGAATATCCATAAGTGAATCCTGCCGCACCGTAATATTTACCTTGGTAGCCGTCTCCTTTAAACTGAAAGTCGTAGATACCTCCTTCGGCATACAATCCAAAGAAATGTCCGTTCAACCGGTGATGCAGTTCACGGTTGCCCAGCCAGTAGCGGCTTTCTATTCCTCCCGAAATCAGCTGGTAGCAGATTTCTTTGCTACTGTTGGACCACCAGGGGCTTTTATATTCCATGTTCACTGACCACCGCTTTCCTACAGGAATTTCTATTTCTATATTAGGCGCCAGTGCCAGGTCGTACAATAAATTATTTTTCAGTGCAAGCACTGTGTTGCCGGCTGTCTTATCTCTTCTTGCTGCCTTTTCTTTGGGCTTTTTTCCCCGTTTTGCTTTTGTCTCTTTTTCCTTTTCTGCCTTTGTTACTGTTTTTTCTGTTTCTGTTATTACTTGTCTCCTTTCCTTTTGTGGGAGTGCTTGCACCGCCATTGGCGCAATGGTCGTTTCCCTGTCAATCGGAATGAATTCAGTTTCTTCTATCATGACCGCCTGTTCCGTGGAGGAGTTTTTTCCTTCCTTTTCTTCCGGATAAGACAGGCAGACTCTTATTTTTGTCCGTCTGAGCTCCGGTAGCAGCCGGTCGGAAATATATTGATAAGGTATGCCGGCATCCAGATGTTGCAAGAAATCTTGCATTTTTACAGGATTGTCATGGTGATAATCTATCAATGCCAATACATCCTCCCGGTCGGGGACCAGCCTGTCGTCCGTTATCAGTTTCCGTAAGGCATCCCCGTATTCTTCTCCTGTACGGATACAGATTTGGGCGGCATTGACTTGCGGATATTTCCGACATAAGAACGCTTTTACTTCCTCGCTTCTTTTTAGGCCCGGCGCTATGTCCGGTTCTTTTTTTCCGTTATATGAATCCGGTGAAACCAGAATAATGGAATAAAGATGTCTGCTGCGGGCAGGATGGGCAAGCAGGGAATCCAATGTTGCCAGCGTTTTACCGTTTCCTTGGTAATCCTTGTCCGCCTGTCGGGCCTTCAGGTCAAAATAGAGCATCATGTCCAATATGGTATCTTTGGGATTTTCGTACTCTGTCGTCCGGGCATAAGTGCTATTGGTCAGTAGGCACAAAAACACAAATATGCTGAATATAGTAGTGCGTTTTTCCATGGATTACCATTATGTGTGGAGCAAATATAGGTGATAAAATCTGAAAAAAAACGTATTAAATGTTCTATTTTCGGACGTGAAAGGGTTAGTGAAGCGATTGGACAGAATTTGCAAGTTTGGGCAGCCGGATAATGAGAAGGGCAGGGAAGCTTACTTTTATTTGGAGTGAATAATCAGAGGAATACTTTCTTTTTGCTTTTTACTTTCCAATGGACAGAAATGAACGGTCTTATCATATGGATAGGGCAATGTTTCATATTCCTTTTTTAATCCGTGTTTTTCAATCTAATTGTAATGTTGTGTGCGAAAACGGTTGTATTTGTGAAATAATACTAAATGAAAAGCGAAATTGAACTAAATATTTGGAGAAAATGAGTGTAAGTTGTACATTTGTCATGTGATTTTTTTCATAGTATTAGATTTAAGGTTAACAAAGGTTGGAGCAAAGCGTTGCTCCTTTTCCTTTTTTAAGCCCTTTGCTTTTGTTCTTTTCCTGCCTGTCAAGTTTCCTGTCTTTTAAAATATTCAGCTTCTTGTTTTCATCCATCGGATTTTATGTTATCTTTGTGTCAATGTAATTAATTGACAATCTAAATGAAAAGACACGCAAACCTTTTATGCTTGGGAGCTGCTGTTGCATTACTGAATGCCTGCGCTCCGGCTGTGAATGCTCCTGAACCTGTTTTCCCCATTCCTGAAAAGAAACAGGTGGATTGGCAGAAAATGGAGACATACGCTTTCGTACATTTCGGACTGAATACGTTCAATGATCGTGAATGGGGATATGGAGATTCCGATCCTGCTACATTCAATCCTGTCAAACTGGACTGCGAACAATGGGTGAAAACCTTTGTGGCGGCAGGGATGAAAGGAGTTATCCTTACGGCAAAACATCATGACGGATTTTAGCTTGTGGCCTACGGGGCTGACCGAATACTGTATCCGTAACACGCCTTATAAAGGCGGAAAAGGGGATATAGTGCGCGATCTTTCGGAAGCTTGCAAGAAGTATGGTATAAAATTCGCTGTCTATCTCTCACCGTGGGACAGGCATCAGGCCAATTATGGAACTCCGGAATATGTGGATTATTTCTATCGACAGTTGCACGAGTTGCTGACCAATTATGGCCCGGTGTTTGAAATCTGGTTTGACGGGGCCAATGGCGGTGATGGCTGGTATGGCGGAGCAAAAGATTCCCGTACCATAGACCGGAAGACTTACTATGACTATGCGCGTGCCTATGAAATGATTGACAAGTTTCAGCCGCAGGCTGTTGTATTCTCGGATGGCGGTCCCGGATGCCGCTGGGTAGGTAACGAGAATGGATTTGCCGGAGCGACAAACTGGTCTTTCTTGCGTGCCGGAGAGGTTTATCCGGGATATCCTAAGTATAGGGAACTGCAATACGGACATGCGGACGGCAATCAGTGGACGGCTGCCGAGTGTGATGTGTCTATCCGTCCGGGCTGGTTTTATCATCCGGAGGAGGACGACCGGGTGAAGACGGTGGAGCAATTGACAGACCTTTATTACCGCAGTGTGGGGCATAATGCGACTTTATTGCTTAATTTCCCCGTAAACCGGGATGGATTGATTCACCCTACAGATTCGGCGAATGCTGTTGATTTTTATAAGAATGTACAGAAACAGTTGGCAAACAATCTGTTGAAAGGTGTTCTTCCGATAGTTTCCAATGAACGGGGTGGAAAATATACGGCAAAGGCGGTGACGGATGGAGAGTATGATACATATTGGGCTACGGAGGATAGCGTCACATCGGCTGTTATCGAGTTTGAATGGCCGGTCCCGCAGAAGGTAAACCGTATGCTGTTGCAGGAATACATTCCGTTGGGACAGCGTGTACAGTCCTTTGTGGTGGAATATAATAAGGAAGGGGAGTGGCTGCCTGTGAAACTGAATGAAGAGACTACTACAATCGGTTATAAACGTTTGCTTCGTTTTGAGACTGTCACTACGGACAAACTTCGCGTGAACTTTGAGAAATCACGCGCCTGCCTGTGTATCAATAATATAGAGGCTTATTATGCAGGAGAAACCCTTGATGTGTTTACAGCAAAAGCGGAGGAACTGAAAACATATCCGTTTACATTGCCGAAGGTAGATGAAGCGGAAGCCGGAAAATGTGCGGATAAAGATGCCGCCACTACTTGCTTTGTGGACGGCAATACGCTTCTGATGGATTTAGGTACGGAACAGACTGTTTCTTCTTTCCATTATTTACCCGACCAGAGCGAGTATAACAAAGGACTGATAGCTGCCTATGAGATTTCAGTCGGCACGGAAGCCGGTGCGGTGAACCAGGTGGTGAGCAGCGGGGAATTCTCGAACATCAAGAACAATCCGATTCTCCAATCGGTCTACTTCAGTCCGGTAACAGCCAGATATGTGCTGTTGAAAGCAGTGCGGATGGTGGAAAATGACGGACCGATGGGCTTTGCCGAACTAGGAGTGCAATAACCATGCATCAATATACTCATGTACCCGTTCACGGTACAGCTACCGTATGTCAATGGGTATATGAGTATCTTGATACATGGTTACATTATTAACCGGTACACTCCTCCTGCCAGTGCTCGTATCACCCCTTTCATTTCTAATTCAAACAGTAATGCACTCATTCGGTTTACAGGTATGTTGGTGTCTATCACCAATGTGTTGATTTGTAATCCTTCCGGCATTTTGCCGAGTCGTTTTACTATTCGTTCCTCTTCCTCGCTTAAATCAGGGAACAATTCCCGTTGTACTGTTTTCTCGGTTTTGGGGCTGCTTTCCCATCCCATGGCCTTCACTAAATCTTCGGCCGATGTGATAAGCACTGCCTGGTTTTTTCTTATCAGATTGTTGCAGCCTATGGAATATTCGTCGTTGTATCGTCCCGGAAAGGCAAAACAGTCCCGGTGATAACTTTCCGCCAGTTCGGCGGTGATGAGGGCTCCCCCTTTGGCGGCGGATTCGATAACGACGGTGGCGTCACTCATACCTGCCACAATGCGGTTTCGTTTCACGAAATTCTGCCTGTCGGGATTGGTTCCGCTTGTAAATTCGGTCAGCAAACCTCCCTGTTCCAACATGCTGACGGCTGTCTTCCGATGTTCGGCAGGATAAATACGGTCCAGTCCGTGTGCCAGCACGCCTATGGTCTTGAAATGATTCTGCAGGGCGGCGCGATGCGCATGGATATCAATGCCATAAGCCAGCCCGCTCACTATCAAGGCGTTTGGGCACAATGCCGACAAGTCGGCAAGGAAACGGGTGCAGATATCCTGTCCGTAGGGGGTGGCATGACGGGTTCCTACCATGTTGATGACATGCAGTGCATTCAGATCGGCATTTCCCCGGTAAAATAAAGCTAGCGGAGCATCATCACATTCACGCAAACGGCCGGGATAACCTTCATCATTTAAGGTGAGGCAGCGGATATGATTTTTCTCACAGAAAGTTAATTCCTGCTCTGCACGCCGGAAAGCTTCGGAGTTATTCAACGCAGTAATGATCTTTTCGCTTACTCCGGGGACCAATTGTGACAGCTCTTTGCGGTGTTCGAAAACACGGGTGGCGCTTCCCAGGTTGCTGACCAGTTTGAGTGCACCTGTCAACCCCAATCCCGGTATCCGGGTCAGGGCCAGGCTGCAAATTTGTTCGTCTTGTGTCATTCGCTCAGGTAGGGTGCGAAAGTCTCGTCAAATAGAGCGCTGTCCCCTAATCTGCCGTTTACCACGCATACTGATTCTACAGTGGCCTTGACAGTCACTTTCATGTCGGGCAGACGGAAAATGTCCTGATAGAACACATATTTAATACCTTCTTTTTTCAGATAGAGCTTGGACACGAATTCGTCACCGCTGCGCAGCGGAGTTTTGAACGCCATGGTGAGCCTCGCCACTACCGGGTCCACTCCTTCTTCGTGCAAGCGTGCGAAACTGATGCCCACCGATGTGAGAAACTCATGGCGCGTATGTTCCAGATAATGTTGATAGTTGGCATTGTTCACAATACCCTGCAGGTCGCATTCATAATCGCGTACCTTCATCTTCAGTTCATAAATATACTTTTCCATAAGGCAAAGGTATAAGAAAAATGTGTTACTTTGCAGATAAACTTAAAAAAAGAAACAAATGAAACTGTACGCTGCCCCTTTGCAAGGTTTTACGGAAGCCCCCTGGAGAAATCTTCATCAGGAAGTTTTTGGTGGGATAGATGCTTATTATACCCCCTTTGTACGGATGGAGAAAGGAGAGTTCCGTAACAAGGATGTACGGGAGATCGCTTCTGGAAACAATACTGTGTCCCGGCTGATTCCCCAGCTTATCGCTTCCACTCCTGCCGAACTGGAACGGCTGGCCGGTTTGTTTATAGAGAAAGGGTACAAGGAAGCGGATATCAATATGGGTTGTCCTTTTCCCCTGATGACAGGGAAACATAAGGGTTCGGGCATTTTGCCGTATCCGGCCGAGGTGGAAGCTTTATTGAAAGAGCTGGTGCACTATCCGGAATTGGGTTTCTCCGTCAAGATGAGATTGGGATGGGAGTGTGCGGATGAATGGCGGCCGTTGTTGCCTTTGTTGAACGCTGCCCCCTTGCGGCGGATCGTTCTGCATCCTCGTATCGGGAAACAACAGTACAAAGGAGAGGTGGACTTGGCTGCGTTCACCGCTTTCTATGAGGAGTGCGTCCATCCGTTGGTGTATAACGGTGACTTGCTGACGGTGGAAGATATCCGGAAGGTGGACGAGGAGTTTCCCCGCCTGGAGGGTGTCATGCTGGGACGCGGGTTGCTGGCCAATCCTGCTTTGGCTTGGGAATATGCAAACGGAGCCGTTTTTTCTCCCGATGAGCTGCATGAAAAGGTGAAGGCGCTTCACGCACGCCTTCTTCAATATTATGAAGCCCATTTACAGGGAGAGGCGCAATTGCTGAGTAAAATGAAGCCTTATTGGGAATACCTGCTGCCCGATGCGGACCGGAAGATAAAGAAAGCGATAAAGAAGGCTACAACGATGGATAAGTATTTGACAGCGGTGAACCAGCTGTAATGATGGAAAAGGGGCTTCAATACATGAAAACCGGAGTGCTTCTTCAGTTCATTCATCCGGTATAACTGCTTGTAAAATAGGGAAGTATCCTGATAGGAGAACCTTCAGTTTCCTGTCAGTTACTTCCAGCCCATATTTTTGTTCCTACCTGTTAGATGAGAGGTGTGTCCGTCATGCCTGTATTTTAAAAAATACTTAGCTGTCTTTTCTTGGAGCATATCCTTTATCTTCCTTGTTATGCATCCAGTTGCTTCCTGATAAGTTTATCGTTTCACTAAAGTGATGAAACCTTATCACCCTAGTGATGAGCTTGTACCACTTGGGTGATGAAACTTCATCACTTAAGTGAAACACTGTACTTGTCAAGAGGAGAACACGAACTTGTCCTGATGAAAACCCTTTTACATAAGGATGTTTACGCTTAGTCACTTTTCATCCCGAAACGCCGGAAATCCCTTGACAAAGGCTTTTCAATGTGCTATCTTTGTGGAAACAACAACTAAAAAAACAATAAAATCATGATGAAAGAAATGATTCGGAAGGTGATGGAATGGTGCAAGTTATGGAACGGTGAAACTGCAACGGCGAAACAGGCGGACCCTTCTTCGGATAAAAGGGAAAAAGAACAGGCTGCGGATAACCGGGAGGTGCAAGACCGTCTGGAGAACTACTTGTGGAAACACTATGAGTTCCGTTTCAACGTGTTGACGGAACAACCCGAATATTGCGCGAAGGGGCAAGGGACGGACACACCTTATAAGATAGTGACTCAGCGTACCTTGAACACCTTGTGCCTGGAAGCGCACCGTCATCGCATCAATTGCTGGGATAAGGATGTGAGCCGCCTGCTCCATTCGGAACGCTTGGAAGACTATCACCCTTTCCTTACTTATATGGATACACTGCCCCAATGGGACGGGGTGGATCGCGTCACTCCGCTGGCGCAGCGCATCTCGAAAAAAGCCTTCTGGATAAACGGCTTCCACCGCTGGATGCTGGGAATGGCCGCCCAGTGGGCAGGACGCATGGACCGTTGCGCCAATGCAGTGGCCCCTATGTTGGTGAGCCGTATGCAGGGCAAGTGTAAATCTACTTTTTGTCAGTTGTTGATGCCCGACGGGTTGAGAGATTATTACACGGACAGTTTTGAGTTGACGGGGCAGTCGGGCTGCGAACAGAAACTGGCGCAGTTCGGGCTGATTAATCTGGATGAGTACGACCGTCTTTCTCCTCAAAAACTGCCGTTGCTCAAGACACTGATGCAGATGAAGAAGTTGGATTTCCGTAAGTCGCACCGTTCATCCTACAGTCACCTGCCCCGCATGGCTTCGTTTATAGGAACCAGTAATCATAAGGATTTGCTGACCGACCCCACGGGCAGTCGCCGTTATCTTTGTGCCGAGGTGAAAGAGAAAATAGACTGCACGCCACTGGAGCACAAGCAATTGTTTGCCCAATTGAAGGCGGAGCTGGAGGGTGGCGAGCGTTATTGGTTTTCGGCCGAAGAGGAAGCGGAACTGCAATTGCGCAACCGCGAGTTCTATGCCATGCCCGTAGAGCAGGAGGTGTTCTACCGTTGTTTTCGCCTGCCTGAGGCGGGAGAGGAGTTCAAACTCTATTCGGCCTCGGTCATTTTCACCATTTTGCAGAGCCGTTATCCTGCGGCTATGCGCGGCATGACGGTGGTGCGTTTCGGCAAGATGATGAGCGCCATGGGGGCGGAACGGATGCATACGGAGAAAGGAAATCTGTACAAGGTGGTGCTGGCGGCATAATTCCCGTCCATCAGGCCGGCTGAAAGGACTGACAGGAGGCTGAAGGGGCTTCTGTCAGTCTTATTTTTTGTGTGACAGCGTGTTAACCGTGCTGAATGGACTGAAGGCGGGGTGCATGAATGCCAAAAAACATACTATAAGAATCTTTTTAAAGAGCCGTTTTCTCAAGAATTTGTACTAAGTTTGCAACCAAACTACATAATTAAAAAAACTATGATTAACAGATTTGTATTGAACGAAGTATCTTACTTCGGTCCGGGTGCGCGTGAAGTGCTTCCACAAGAGATTAAACGTTTGGGCTTGCATAAGGCGTTTGTTGCTACAGACAAGGACTTGATTAAGTTCGGTGTGGCTGATAAAGTGTTGAAAGTCTTGGAGAATGCAGGTATTCCTTATGAAATATTCAGTGAAATCAAACCGAATCCTACCGTAAGCAATGTAAAGGCGGGAGTTGAAGCTTTTGCAAAATCAGGAGCGGACTTTATTCTGGCTATCGGCGGCGGTTCGTCTATCGATACTTCGAAAGCGATTGGTATCATCACTAATAATCCAGACTTCAGTGATGTGGTGTCACTGGAAGGTGTGGCTCCTACAAGGAAAAAGTCAGTGCCTATCATTGCACTGCCCACTACCGCCGGTACTGCCGCCGAGGTGACTATCAACTATGTCATCACGGATGAGGAAAACCATAAGAAGATGGTTTGTGTAGACCCGAACGATATTCCCGCCATCGCTATTGTGGATGCGGAACTGATGTACACTCTGCCTAAAGGGCTGACTGCTTCTACCGGTTTGGACGCACTGACCCACGCCATCGAAGGGTTGATAACCAAAGGCGCTTGGGAAATGAGCGATATGTTCGAGATCAAGGCGATCGAAATGATTGCCCGTTATCTGGAAACCGCTGTCTTCGAGCCTACCAATGCGGAAGCCCGTAACGGTATGGCCGTGGCACAGTACATTGCAGGTATGGCGTTCTCTAATGTAGGCTTGGGCGTGGTTCACGGTATGGCTCATCCGTTGGGAGCTATCTTCGATATTCCTCACGGTGTGGCTAATGCACTGTTGCTGCCTGTCATCATGGAGTTCAATGCTCCGGCTGCTTTGTCCAAATATGTAGATATCGCCAAGGCAATGAATGTGTACAAGGATGGCATGAGCCGGGAAGAGGCTGCGAAGGCTGCTGTTGAGGCGGTGAAGGCATTGTCTGTCAAGGTGGGTATCCCTCAGCATTTGTCTGAACTGGGTATTAAGGAAGAAGACTTGCCCCGTCTGGCCGCTTCGGCTATTGCCGATGTGTGTACGCCGGGCAATCCTCGTGAAGTGACGGAAGAAATTATTCTGGAACTTTACAAGAAGGCTTTCTAAGCGTAATTCTTTTGTAATAAAAGCATAGGTGGTGTGTGGATGTGCAGGGCATATCCACACACTTTTTTTATCTCCTTTCTGTTTTTTGAATTGTTATGTGAGTTTCATCTTTTTGTATTTGGATTGAAATGTGCAGTTCGTTTCTTTGCGGCAGAAAACAATAAACTTAAAGTTATGAAAAAGAAGTTCATTTTAACCGTTGCTTTTTTGAGTATCAGTTTGTTTGCCCAACAGATGTGGGCTATGCCGTTTTATCCGGTACGTGATAAAAAAGAGAATGTGAAAACGGATGCATCTTCGGCTAAGGTGGAAACATGGGAGTTTTACTCTACTGTTGAAACCCCTTCTTCCGAAGAGCTGGCTGCATTGGTTTCTAATCATAAATTAGGTAAGAAGGTAGCCTTCCTGTATGATTCATTTAAAGATACTTATGTGGTGAAGGAAGAGGTGGTACCCGGAGATCCGACGCGTCGTACGGTGATTCGTAAGCCGGAAATCTACAATGCAGTACGTACCATTGAAAAAGAACTGAACCGTCAGGTAAGGAAAGACCTGCTGCCGCAGGATAAGGCGGAGCAGGAGTTTACAGGGGTGCTGAAAGTGGCGTTGGCCGCTATCGACTCGGATACGGAGTCTTTTGAGACTGCTTTACAAGAGAATAAAAAGGACGTATCTCATTTGTTGGGTGTATTCCGCCGTGTCAGCCTTAAAAGTATCTATTGAATTCTTTCTTTTCAGGATAAACTAACAATTATATATAAATGAAAACTAAACAGTGCTTGGTCATTGTTATGACCTTGCTATGCCTTTGCGTGAAGGCGCAGAATCTCAGAGTGACCGGTGTGGTGCGGGATAAGTCGGATGTGATTATCGGTGCCAGCGTAATGGTTAAAAACTCAACAGTGGGTACGGTGACAGATATGGATGGGCGTTATTCAGTGGAAGTGCCCGCCAATGGTGTATTGATTTTTTCTTATATCGGATATACTCCGGTAGAGAAACAAGTAGATGGACAAACGGTGATTAACGTGACGATGAATGACGATGTGCAGGCCATTGACGAAGTAGTGGTAACTGCTATCGGTATCAAGCAGCAGAAAAAGAAGTTGGGATATACTACCCAACAAGTCAATACCGAGGCTTTAGACCAGCCGGGTACGGTGAATGTTGGTAATGCCTTGTCGGGTCAGGTAGCCGGTTTGACGGTAAATAATCCTACCGGTATTTTTCAGGCTCCTTCGTTTTCCTTACGTGGAAAGACTCCGTTGATGGTGATTGACGGTGTGCCTGTGGAGTCGGATCTTTTTGACGTATCTCCCGAAAATATAGAAAGTATTAATGTTTTGAAGGGAACTGCCGCCGCTGCTTTGTATGGTTCGCGGGGTAAAGACGGTGCTATTTTGATCACTACCAAACTGGCGAAAGAGGATGGATTGACTGTTACGGCCGGATTGTCCAGTATGGTTTCTGCCGGATTTACGGTCTTTCCTGAAACTCAGACAGAGTTTGGTTCGGGCTCTAATGGTCAGTATGCCTTTTGGGATGGAGCAGATGGTGGTATCTCGGATGGAGACATGACCTGGGGACCTCGTTTTGCCGGGCAGAAAATAGCACAGTGGAATAGTCCTATCCGTAATAAAGAAACAGGAGAAACGATTCCTTGGTGGGGGGATGTTTCCGGTACGATTTATGATGACCAGTCTAAGTACGAACGGGTGCCCATCGCATGGGAGCCTCATGATAACCTGAGGGACTTTTTACGTACCGGAATTATTACAAAAGCGACTTTTTCAGTGGCAAGCAAAAGTAAAAAAGCTAACTATAATTTTAACGGTGATTTCTCCAATCAGCGCGGACAGGTTCCCAATACTTCGGTTTATACGGGGGGATTGAACTTTAACAGTATGTATAACCTTAGTAACTCGGTTACTTTATCAGCCAATCTTTCTTATAACAAGGTATATTCTCCCAATTATCCACGTTATGGATATGGACCGAAAAATCATATGTATACCATTTTGTTATGGATGGGAAATGATGTAAATGGAAAGGAGTTGGCCGAGCATTATTATCGTCCGGACTCTGAAGGTACACGTCAGGCCAACTACAACTATGCGTGGTATAATAATCCTTACTTTGCTGCCAATGAACTGACGCAAAAGCATGACCGTAATACAATGAATGGACAACTGAAACTGAACTGGGATGTAATACCGGGGCTGAGTTTGCAAGGACGGGCTGCGGGACGTTTGGAAAGCACATTTGAAGATATGTCTGTTCCTAAGTCTTATATGAACTATGGTGATTCGCGGAATGGCGACTACAAAACGTGGAATACTGATCAGCTGGACATCAATGCGGATTTTCTTGCTACTTACACACGTGCTTTCAGCAGGAATTTTACGTTGACTGTCAATGCCGGTACTTCACTGTATTACCGTCAGATTCGGAAGCAAAGCCAGTCTACAGACGGACTGATCGTGGCGAAAGTATACAATTTGGGTAATAGCCTGAATCCTGTAAGCGCTACCAACTCGATGAACGAAAAAGCTATCGAGAGTGTTTATGGTTCTGTGAATGTAGATTTGTTTGAGTCTTTGTTTCTTACATTTACCGGGCGTAATGACTGGTCTTCTACTTTGGCAAAAGGGAATAACTCCTATTTCTATCCTTCTGTGTCATTAAGTACATTGGTTAATGAATATGTGAAACTGCCTTCATGGATGGATTATCTGAAAGTAAATGGTGCATGGGCGCAAGTTTCCAGTGACCTTGATCCTTATTCTTTGTATGCTACTTATTCCAATGGCACACTGTATGGCAGTATTCCGTCCGTGACTTATCCGGGTACGTTACTCAATGCGAATATATTGCCGCAAAAAACAACCTCGTATGAGGTGGGGGTTTCTACTTCGTTTTTGCATAATCGCATTGGAATTGATCTGACCTACTATCATATGCTGGATGAGAACAGTATTATAGAACTGCCCATATCATCTGCCTCGGCATTTACCAAACGTTATGTGAATGGTAACGAATACACAACAAACGGTTTCGAGCTGATTGTTTCCGCCACTCCGGTAAAAAACAAAAACTTTACCTGGAATGTAGCTACCAATTGGAGTAGTAATATTCGTAAGCTGACCGGGATTTATGGAGACCAGGAGAAGTTCGGCGATTTGAAAAAAGGTGACCGGGCTGATGCTATGTATGCTACCGAGTGGGAAAAGACACCGGATGGCCGGTTGATATTGGATGCGAATACGGGTTTGCCCACTCAGAGCGCTTTTAAGACCAAAGTAGGAAACCAGTCTCCTGATGTTCGTTTCGGATTGCAGAATACTTTCAAGATAAAGGATTTTACTGTCAATATAGATATGGACGGAGCTATCGGAGGAACGTTGATATCTACTACCACGCAGAAAATGTGGTGGGGAGGAAAGCATCCCAAATCTACCATGTATCGTCAGGAAGAATATGATAATGGTGGCAAGCCTGTTTATGTGCCCGAAGGTGTCAATATAGTAAGCGGTGAGGTGACTTATGACGTGAATGGGAATATTGTTTCCGATACCCGTGTCTATAAAAAGAATGAAACAGCGGTAAACATACAGACTTGGGCCCAGAATTATCCTTATCGTGCCGTGGTGCGTACAGAAGAAAGCGAGTTGTTTGCTAATACGTTCAGCCGTTCTTTCCTAAAACTGAGACGTGTTGCAGTGACGTATGATTTGACTAAGTTCATTCAGTCACAGTTTATAAAAGGGCTGGATGTCACAGTGTTTGGAAACAATCTGGCCGTGCTGAAAAAGACTCCTTATTTGGATCCGGACTTTGGTGCCAGTGATGGAGATTTGCAGGATCCGTCGGCCCGTTATGTAGGAGTGAGTGCTAACATTAAATTTTAACGTTTATTCAAAATATGATGAAGAAGTATATCAAATACATGGCATCTCTTCTTGCCGTATCCTTTGCAATGAGTGCTTGCATTGATTTGGAAGAGATGAATGTGGATCCTAATAATGCCACTACTACCAATCCTTCCCTGTTGTTGACCGGAGTTGCTTATAGTGCTTTCAATCAAACCAGTTCGGATGCTTGCCATGCAGCCAAGATGCTGATTCTGACTTCGGGAGAAAGCAAGTATCAGGTTTATAAATGGACGCGTGGGGATTTTGATTATTATAGCAATTTGCGTGATGTGACCAAAATGTCAGAAGAGGCCGGAGAAGGAAGTGCTTATCAGGCTTTGGCTCATTTCTTCCGTGCCAATTATTTCTATCAGTTGACTCTGGACTTTGGAAGTATTCCCTATACGGATGCGCTTAAGGCAGAAACAGATGCGAATTACCAGCCGGCATACGATTCGCAGGAAGTTGTGCTGGCCGGCATTTTGAAGGAACTGGAAGAGGCCGATAAAATGCTTGAAGGCAGTGATGAGATTATTTCGGGAGATATTATCTACAATGGCAACTTGGTTAATTGGAGAAAATTGATTAATGCTTACCGCTTACGTATTTTGATGTCTTTGTCGGGAAAAGAGAAGGTAGGTGATATAGATGTTAAATCGGAGTTTTCAAAGATTGTAGCCGACGGACCTTTAATGGAAAGCTTGTCGGATAACGGGCAGTTGATCTATCTTGACCAGCAGGATAACCGTTATCCGTATTTTAATGACAGCGATTTCGGTTCGGGGCGTTTTATGGATTCCACTTATATTGCTGCATTGGCTACACGGCAGGATCCGCGTTTATTTGCTGTTGCCACGCAAACTCCGAATGCTGAAAAAGCCGGAAAAGCGATTAATGATTTCAGCTCTTATGACGGGGGTGATCCGGCTGTTCCTTATAGTTTGGTTAATGATAAGGCGGTGGCTGGAAACTGTTCCAAGCCTGCTCCCCGTTATTACCAGACTCCGACCAATGAGCCTATGGTCTTGTTAGGTTACGTTGAACAGCAGCTTATATTGGCTGAGGCTGTAGTAAGAGGATGGATTCAGGGAGATGACAAGATTTATTATGAATCGGCCGTCAAGGCGTCTTTTGAGTTTTATCAGAAATATGCTGTGTCGGTAGCTGATTATCTCACTCAGGATGCAGCGGCAGAATACCTTCGAAATGACAAGGTGGCTTATTCCTCTTCCCTTTCTACTGATGAGAAGATAGAGCGTATTATTATGCAAAAGTATTTGCCGACATTTTTGCAGGGAAGTGTATGGCTACCCTACTATGAGGCGCTTCGTACGGGGTATCCCGATTTCCGCCGTGCCGCAGGAGTTAGTCTGCCTTATCGCTGGATGTATCCGCAGGATGAATATAATAACAATGCCACTCATGTGGAGGCTGCTTTGAATGAGCAGTTTGGTGGAAGTGATAAAACCTCGGATAAGCCTTGGTGGTTGCAGTAATCAGTTTAAATAAATTTTTAGGATGATGAAAAAGATAAAAACATTATGTGGTGTGTTGGCTCTGCTTTGTGTAGGGATGATGCCGGTAAGCGCGCAAAATGTGCTGAAATTCAATGCAGACAAGAAGTTTAAGATTGTTCAGTTCACTGATGTTCATTGGGTACCGGGAGACTCTGCCTCGGAAGAAGCGGCGGAGCGAATGAATGAGGTCTTGGATGTTGAGAAACCGGATTTGGTGATTTATACAGGTGATTTGGTGTTTGGCAAGCCGGCGAGCGAGGCATTGTCTAAAGCTTTGGAACCTGTTGTTTCCCGCCGTTTGCCTTTTGCCGTGACTTGGGGAAACCATGATGATGAGCAAGATATGACCCGTATTGAGTTACTGGAATATATCAAAGATATGCCGGGTAATCTGACCTCTACCACGGCAGGGATTTCGGGAGTTACTAATTATGTACTTCCTTTGAAGTCGGAAGACGGAAAGAAGGATGCAGCTGTGCTTTATGTCTTCGATAGCAATGCGTATTCGTCTTTGAAACAGGTAAAAGGGTATGATTGGATAAAGCCGGATCAGATAAATTGGTATGTTGAGAGCAGTGTGGGATATACGGAACGTAATGGTGGCAAGCCACTGCCCTCGTTGGCTTTCTTTCATATTCCTTTTCCGGAATATAATGAAGCGGCGCAAGATGAAAATGCGTTATTGATAGGAACACGTAAGGAAAAGGCTTGTGCTCCGTTGATTAATACAGGTTTGTATGCTGCTATGCTGAATGCAGGAGACATAATGGCTACATTTGTGGGGCACGACCATGTGAATGATTATGTAGTTGATTGGAAAGGGATTTTGTTGTGCTATGGACGGTTTACCGGAGGGAATACCGTTTATCACGATATTCCGGGAGGAAATGGGGCACGGGTCATTGAACTGACACAAGGAGTGCGCTCTTTCAAGACATGGGAGCGTTTGGAGGGAGGAAAGATTATTAATGAAGTAAATTATCCGTCTGATTTCCAAAGAGAATAATAGTCAGTTGGGCAGGATAGAGGTATTCTCAGTACCTGTCCTTCCGGTGACAAGACTGTTTCGTCATTTGTTATACATAAATTATTGTCACAGCTTCATACATCCCTGTCGGCATTCTATGGATATAGTTAATAATGGCCGGCAGGGTGATAGAATATTATGACCGTTTCAGATATTCGTACCCTATCCGGCAATACAGGCATTTTTTCTTATCGCAATATTCTTTCTTTAATTGTATCAAAGCTTGGCTGTCGGCGGCATTGGAGGCTTTCATTCCGCATTGTTCCCACATGCGGGTGATATAATTGTTCTCCGCTTTCAATTCTTCCAGAAAACTGCCGGCACGTGCACAAAGTACACGATTCCCTTTATGCAGTCCGTAAGCATAGAGAAATGTCACTACCGTGTTGATAATGAGTAAATCCAGTGAGGTGTTACTTAGAGTCTTCGGACGGGAAGGGGAAGAACCGCCAAATGTATAATGAGTGAGCCAGTATTCTGACGTTCCTCCTTTCAGAATATCTCTGACACCTTGTAGTGTCTCCGTTTCCATGATGCGAGAGAGCAGTCCGTAGGCACGATGATAAAGACATGCCAACTGTGCAATCCGTATATGCGGAAAATTAGCAGGACGTAGCCGGAGAAAACGCCATAGGGAAGCATCCATCGGGATAAGTCCGAATTTATGCTGTAGATAGGTGTACTCTTTTTTTAGCCGGAGATAGTATCCGTCTCCATCAGAATCTTCCAGAATGCCGGCTTGTCCAAAGAAGATGGCTTCTATCTGGAAAAGGTCGTTCCGATGCTTGTCTACCGCCCGGAAGGGAAGCCGATGAGCCCAGGTTTCGAAAGCGTCTCCGTTCAGCCCGAAACCGAAATTACGTGCCAGTGTGATAAAAAAAAGCATCTTCCCAATTGCCTTGACAACGTTTTAACCGTTCATTCAATAAGGTCGCTTTTTGCTCGAATCTTTCCATCTGTAAGGCAGTCATCCATGAGTGGGCGGTGAAAGGGGGGAGTGAAGGAATGATGCGGTAACAAGGGGGGTAGCTGTCTGTTTCCAACAGTTCCTTGTAGTTGGTGCGGACCGCTTCCGGGCAGATGAGTTGTATTTGGGGGATTCTTTCTCCATTGCTCCTGCTGATTTCCGTATCTATTTCGGAGGCTATATGCAGAATGACAGAGTTGTAACCGGCATCTGCATGATGTCCGTGTTTGAACCAGTCTGAAGATCTTTCATGTATCTCGATATTGCCTATCCAAAGCACACCGTCCAGCTTGAGCTTGGCATTAAAAAAATCGGGACCGGCGTCGGTATTCGCCAGTCCCGTATCTATAACTTCCACTTGTTGGCCGGTTGTCGTTTTCAGTTCTTTGAGAGGAAATATTTTATGTTTCCATACATAGTGTAATAGTTGTTCCATGTTAATGAGGTGTAAATGTTTGGCAAATGTAATGGTTTACAACGAAAAACGCTATCTTTGTGGCTGAAATAACATTCGTAATTATGAAAATAGCATTAATAGGATACGGAAAGATGGGCAAGGAGATTGAAAAGGTTGCAGTTGCCCGCGGACATGAGATTGTGAGTATTATAGATGTTGATAATCAAGATGATTTTAATTCGGAAGCATTTAAATCAGCAGATGTGGCTATTGAGTTTACTAACCCGATGGTGGCATATGACAACTATATGAAAACTTTTGCTGCCGGTGTCAAATTGGTATCGGGCAGTACCGGATGGATGGACAAACATGGTGATGAGGTGAAAGAATTATGCACGAAAGGTGGAAAAACCTTGTTCTGGTCGTCTAACTTCAGTCTGGGTGTCGCTATATTCTCTGCTGTAAATAAATATTTGGCTAAAATAATGAATAACTTTCCCGCTTACGAGGTTTCCATGACCGAAACTCATCATATTCATAAACTGGATGCGCCCAGCGGAACAGCCATCACGCTGGCCGAAGGAATTCTGGAAAATATGAACCGCAAGAGTAAATGGGTGAAAGGGACCATGGTGGCACCGGATGGAACCGTGTCGGGAACATCGGAATGTGCCGAGAATGAGTTTCCTGTAAATTCGATCCGTGAAGGGGAGGTGTTTGGTATTCATACTATCCGCTATGACTCTGAGGCGGACAGCATCTCAATTACCCATGATGCAAAGAATCGGAAGGGGTTTGCCTTGGGAGCTGTTTTGGCGGCGGAATATACATCCAGGCATGAAGGGTTATTAGGAATGAGTGATTTATTTCAGTTTTAAGATATGATAAGAGCAACACGTACACAGTGGATTAAGTTTGCCGTTGTTCTGGCGCTTTACCTGATATTTCTTGTCTGGTTGAGAAGCTGGCTGGGATTGGTGGTTGTACCGTTTATCTTCGATGCGTATATCACAAAGAAGATTCCATGGACTTGGTGGAGAGAGTCCAAGAACCGTCATGTAGTGACTGTCATGGGATGGGTGGATGCTATTGTATTCGCACTGGTGGCGGTATACTTTGTCAACCTCTATTTCTTCCAGAACTATGTGATTCCTTCTTCTTCGCTGGAAAAATCATTGCTGACGGGTGATTATCTGTTTGTGAGTAAAATGAGTTATGGGCCCCGTGTGCCTCAGACTCCGCTGCACATGCCGTTGGCACAACACACACTGCCGTTTTTTAATTGTAAATCATACCTTGAGCATCCACAATGGGATTATAAACGGGTGAAAGGTTTGGGGGATGTACAGTTGAATGATATCGTTGTCTTTAACTTTCCGGCCGGAGATACAGTTGCCACCGGTGTGCCCAATGATGATATTTACCGTCTGAGTTATGGCGCAGGCAAGGAGCTGGCAAAACCGGTGGATTTGGCTTCCATGACTCCGGAGCAGCAACGGGTGGTCTATGATTATTATTATCAGTTGGGACGGGAGTACCTGAAAGAGAATCCACAGAACTTCGGTGAGATAATCAGCCGTCCGGTAGACCGCCGTGAGAACTACGTGAAGCGGTGTGTGGGTTTGCCCGGACAAACGTTGGAGATAAAGGATCGTATTATTTATTTGGATGGTAAAGCTAATAAAGAGCCTGATAATGTGCAGTATCGTTATCTGGTGAAAACCAAGCGCCCTATTCCCGATGACCTGGCTCATGAACTGGGTATCAGCAAGGAGGATATGATGATGTATTATACGGATGCTTCTGTTTATAATATGCCTCTGACGGAAAAAGCGAAAGCTGGTTTGTTGGCGCGTAAGGATATTGTAGTCAGTATTGAGAATACACCGGCTGATGATGCGGGAGGCTTATACCCGCTGAATATGTATAAGAACTGGACTACGGATAACTACGGACCTGTATGGATTCCCAAAAAGGGAGAGACGGTGAAACTCACGCTAGAGAATCTTCCTGTTTATGAGCGCCCTATTCATGCTTACGAGGGTAATGAACTGGCAGTGAAAGATGGAAAGATTTATATTAACGGCAAGGAAACCGATGAGTATACTTTCAAGATGGATTATTACTGGATGATGGGAGATAACCGTCATAATTCGGCTGACTCCCGTTTTTGGGGATTTGTTCCCGAAGATCATGTGGTGGGAAAACCTATCTTTATCTGGTTGTCATTGGATAATGACCGTGGCTGGCTGGATGGAAAAATACGTTGGAACCGATTGTTTACCTTTGTAGATAACATTAAATAAATTGCGCATACCCTGTATTCCTGTATGGATAAAAGCAATGCTTACTGCTGTCATTCTGGTACTGTTGGTAAAGACATTTGCTTTCACCTCCTGCACCATTCCCTCTACCGGTATGGAGAATAGCCTTTATCAAGGGGAAAGGGTTTTGGTGAATAAGTGGAGTTATGGGTTTCGTGTGCCTTTTTCTATCTGGCGGTGGCTGGGAAAAACTGCCGGGAAAGGGGATATTGTGTTGTTCAACAATCCTAATCCACGGTCTCCTCAGACGTCGGTGGGCAATCGGGAAGTGTTTATAAGCCGTGTGGTAGGAGTACCCGGAGATACGTTGATGTTGAATGATGAACTGTGGGTGACCGACGAACAAGTGTTGAGCCCGGATAGTAAATCTTTGTATGTCTATTCTCATACGGAAGAAGAAACGATGCAGGCTGCCATGCAGCAAGTGAACATTCAGGGAAACAGGTTGGTGGGGTATGCCGAGGGGAAGTATATACGTACCTTCAGTCATTATGAATATTACCTGTTAAAACAAAAACTGGCGGGAAAAGTGGATTTGATTCCTCTTTATCATAAGGATATAAGCAAGAGCCATCCCTTTGTGATCCCGGAAAAAGGGAAACCTGTCAAGGTATATCCTTGGAATGTGACCTTGTTGTGCAATACTATTGTCCGCCATGAAGGGAGAGTGGCTTCTGTCAGGGGAGATACCCTGTATGTAGGGGGAAAACCTGTAGAAGCCTATACATTTAATAAAAATTATTACTGGATGGCATCCAATAATCCGGTAAATCTGTGTGATTCGCGTTTATTCGGCCTGGTGCCCGATGACCATTTGATCGGTAAAGCTTGGCGCATTTGGTTTTCATCCAGAAAAGGGCGCATTTTTCAACGAGTGCAATAATGGAGAATACGATATATTTAAGTTCGGCCTATCTGGCCCCGGTGGAATATTATACAAAACTGTTTGCCTGTGAGAAGGCCTATGTGGAACAGTATGACAATTATGTGAAACAGACTTATCGCAACCGTTGTGTCATTGCGGCAGCCGACGGTCCGCTGGCACTGACTATCCCTACGGAAAAAAGCGGTACGCCTAAATGCCTGATGAAGGATGTCCGTATTTCGGATCATGGCAATTGGCGTCATATACATTGGAATGCTTTGGTGGCTGCATATAGAAACAGTCCTTTCTTTGAGTACTATGCTGATGATTTCCGCGTCTTTTATGAAAAGAAATATGCCTTCTTGTGGGATTATAATCAGGAAATTTGTTCTTTAGTATGCGATTTGATCGATATTCATCCCCATATGGAAGGAACAACGGAATATTGCATGGAATTTGTTCCGGGTGAGGTTGATTTTCGTGAGACTATTCATCCGAAGCGTGACTGGCGTGAGGCGGATGCTGACTTTTGCCCTAAACCTTACTATCAAGTTTTTGATGCCAAATACGGTTTTCTGCCGAATTTGAGTATCGCCGATCTTTTGTTTAATATGGGGCCGGAGAGCCTGATTGTTTTGCGAGATAGTGTTAAAGGTATAAACCATAAAGAATAATATCATGAATAATTTGTTTAGTGTAAAAGACCAGGTGGTGGTAATCACCGGTGGAACAGGGGTTTTGGGAAAGGCTATTGCCGCCCATTTGGCAGAAGAAGGTGCCAAGGTTGTTATATTAGGCCGTAAGGCAGAAGTAGGAAATGCCATTGTAAACGAAATCAAGGCCAAAGGCGGGGAAGCCATGTTTCTTGTAACGAATGTGTTGGATGAGGCTATATTGGAGCAGAATCTGAAGGATATTCTCGCAGCATATGGTCGTGTAGATGCATTGCTGAATGCAGCAGGAGGTAATATGCCGGGTGCTACGATTGCTCCTACAGGAAATTTCTTTGATTTGAAGGTCGATGAGTTCCAGAAAGTGCTTAATCTGAATCTTACCGGAACAGTTCTGCCTACACAGGTATTTTTGAAGCCGATGGTGGAACAGAAGAAAGGAGCTATTGTGAACTTCTCTTCTATGGCGGCATTCCGTCCGATGACCCGTGTATGTGGTTATGCGGCTGCAAAGGCGGGAATCTCTAATTTCACTGCGTTCATGGCCAATGAAGTGGCTACGAAATTTGGTGAAGGCATCCGCGTGAATGCCATTGCTCCGGGATTCTTCCTGACCGAACAGAACCGTACTTTGTTGACAAACGAAGATGGTACATATACTCAGCGTGGTAATGATGTGATTCGCCAGACTCCGTTCAAACGTTTCGGTAAAGCAGAGGAACTGTGTGGAACCATCCAGTATCTCATCAGCGATGCCAGCAGCTTTGTAACCGGTACAGTAGCCGTAGTAGATGGTGGTTTCAATGCATTTGCCATGTAACAAGTCTTTAGTTTTTAATTCTCAATTTTTTTATTTGATATGATTTTATGTGAGCAAACATGGCGCTGGTACGGACCGAATGATCCCGTATCATTGTGGGACATCAAACAAGCCGGAGCAACCGGTATTGTCAATGCCTTACATCATATTCCCAACGGTGAAGTATGGACGGTAGAGGAAATAATGAAGCGCAAGAAATTGATTGAAGAAGCAGGATTAACTTGGAGTGTCGTAGAATCCGTGCCCGTACACGAGCATATTAAGACACAGACAGGAGATTATCTGAGATATATCGAGAACTATAAACAGAGTTTGCGTAATCTGGCAGCATGTGGTATCTATATTGTGACTTATAACTTCATGCCTGTACTGGATTGGACCCGTACGGACCTGGCATATACGTTGCCCGATGGTTCCAAGGCATTGCGTTTTGAGCGGGCTGCTTTTGTAGCGTTCGATCTGTTTATCTTGAAACGTCCGGGAGCCGAAAAGGAATACTCGGCCGAAGAGATAGAAAAGGCAAAAGCGCGTCTGGCACAAATGGATGAGGAAGAAATTCATCGTCTGACACGAAATATGATTGCAGGATTGCCCGGTTCGGAGGAAAGTTTTACATTGGAGCAATTCCAAAATGAACTGGACCGTTACAAGGATATTGATGCGGACAAACTCCGCAATAACTTGATTTTCTTCTTGAAAGAAATTTGTCCGGTAGCCGATGAAGTGGGAGTAAAGCTCGTTATTCATCCGGACGATCCGCCTATGTCTATTCTGGGCTTGCCGCGCATTATGAGTACGGAGGCGGATTTCAAGCTGTTGGTGGAAGCTGTACCTAATCCGTCAAACGGACTTTGTCTGTGCTGTGGCTCATTTGGCGTATCTGCACAGAATGATTTGCCGGGTATCATGGAACGTTGGGGAGACCGTATCAATTTTGTTCATTTGCGCAGTACCCAACGTGATGCTGAAGGGAACTTTTATGAGGCGAATCATCTGGAGGGTGATGTGGACATGTATCATGTAGTTAAGAACCTGTTGAAAGTGCAGCAACGTCGTGGAATATCTATTCCTATGCGTCCGGATCATGGTCATCAGATGATAGATGATTTGAACAAGAAAACAAATCCGGGCTATTCTTGTTTGGGACGTATGCGTGGCCTTGCCGAGCTTCGTGGTTTGGAAAAAGGAATAGCGATGAGTATGGTGGCAGAGTAACTTCTTTTTAACATATAAAAATAAGACCTGAATGTCTTCCGGTATCCGGAGATCTTCAGGTCTTATTTTGTTTAAAGGCTGGATAATAGGGGCTTTCTAGACAAATACAGATATTAATTAGACAAATAAAGAGGTGCTGGCGGAATGGGAACGCCTATATTTGCAACAGTTTTTAATCTAATTAATCCTTAAATTCTTTTATTATGAATAAAAAAATGAAACTGCTTTCAGTCCTTGGATTGGTGACAGCTATTCTGTTTTTGTTCTCGCCGATGGTGACAGCTCAATCCTTATCCATCAGTGGTAAGGTAATTGACAAAAACAGTCAGGAGCCTGTAATTGGGGCCAGTGTTTTAATTGAAGGAACCTCAAACGGTACGATAACCGATTTGGATGGTAATTTTATGCTTTCCAATGTTCCATCCAAAGGAAATCTAGTCGTGTCTTATATTGGTTATGCTACGCAAACTCTTCCAATCAATGGAAAAACTAGTTTCAGTATTGTCTTGGCTGAGGATACCGAAACGTTGGATGAAGTTGTTGTGGTAGGTTATGGTGTGCAGAAAAAAGTGAATCTTACCGGATCTGTCGCTTCTGTGAAAGGAGATGCGTTGGAACATCGTCCGGTAGTGGATGCAACACAGAGTTTGCAAGGTTTAGTTCCGGGTTTGTCAGTAAGCAATGGAGGATCGGGACGTCCTGGCGCTACCGGTTCGTTGAGTTTGCGTGGTCAAGGCAACTTGTCTGGAAATTCTGCTCCTTATGTATTGGTAGATGGTGTGGAAATGTCTCTTTCAGATGTAAACCCGAATGACATCGAGAATATTTCTGTATTAAAAGACGCGGCGGCTTGTGCTATTTATGGAGCACGTGCAGCTTACGGTGTGATTCTGGTGACAACTAAACAAGGTGAAGAAGGAAAGATGCGTGCCAGTTATCAAGGTACATTAGGATGGAGTGCTCCAACTGTGCTGCCGGATATGGTGAATTCACTTGACTTTGTGAAGTTTTGGAATGACGGTGTCAGCAATACAGGAGCTGCTAACCGTATGTATAGTGAGCAAAAAATAGCTGATTTGGAACAATATATGAGAGATCCGTCCAGTATTGACCCGTGGGGAGATTTGGCACCGGGTGAATCATTGAATGCCGCATTCGAAAACTCGGAACGCGGATTGGGAAATACGGATTATTTTGATCTGCACTATAAAAATTATAGCTTTAAGCATAACCATAATCTCAGTTTTAGCGGGGGTAGCAAGAAAGCACAATATTATGTTTCCGGAGGCTATTATAATGAGGACGGTATTTTGCGCTATGCTGATATGGACTATACACGCTATACGGTTAATGCCAATATCACTTCAGAATTGACTAAATGGTTGAAACTGAAATTCAACACTAAGTTTATGCATTCGGATAATAGGACTCCTTTTAATAATGAAGATCCGAAAACTGGACTTGACGGTGGTTTGAGTGAAGGATTTTATCATAGTTTGGCACGTTTCCGTCCTACGGTATCGGTTATTGACCCTAATGGACATTTTACGGAATTGTCTATGATTCCTTATTTGCAGAGTGGAACGTATACAGATACGCAACGTGACCGTTTTAATATCACTGCAGGTTTTGAATTGCAACCGCTGAAAGACTGGTTTATTTTCTTTGATTATACTTATAAGCAAATGAACTTGGAGTATGAAGCATTGAATGTGGCTCCCAGTATTTATGAGCAAGATGGGGTGACAATGACCAAAGTGGCGCGTTCTGAATTGGGAGTAGTGGAAGACGGTAAGTTTACACGTACTTATGGACGTACCCGTTATCAGACTATCAATCTTTATACAAACTACCAGTTCACTCTGAATGATCATCATAACTTTACATTAATGGGGGGGTATCAAGAAGAGGATAATGATTATAGCTATATGAAGAACTCTATTACAGGCTTGTATTCTACAAACAACCCTAATTTGGGTATGGGTACAGGTGATAAAGTGGTAGTGGATACTCGTAACGGATGGGCTACACGAGGCTTTTTTGGGCGTATCAATTATGACTACGACGGTCGCTATCTGTTGGAATTGAACGGTCGTTATGATGGGTCTTCTCGCTTTGCTAAAGGAAACCGCTGGGGATTCTTCCCTTCCGCATCTTTGGGATGGAATATTTATCGGGAGAAATTTATGGAACCGGCAGCCGATTTCCTTTCTAATTTGAAATTGCGTGTATCATATGGTTTGTTAGGTAATCAGGCAGATGCCGGTTTATATACTTTTGCTTCCAATATGTCACTGAATGGTGGTTTGGGAGGATATATATTTAGCGACGGTCGTCATATTTATACCAATCCCGCTCCTGTTATTGACCCGAATACTACTTGGGAGAAGGTGGAAAGCAAAAATATCGGATTGGATTTTGGTTTCTTTGGAAACGCTTTGACCGGAACCGTAGATATATTCCAGCGTGATACAAAAGATATGTTGGGACCGGGGCTGGAGTTTCCCGATATGTTTGGTGCGGTAGCTCCACAGGCTAATAACGCCCGTATGCGTAACCGTGGTTGGGAGTTGTCTTTGAATTATCGTGGAAAAATAGGTAACAATATTGATTATAGTGTCGGAGGGTCGGTTTCAGATGCTGTTTCCGAAGTGACGGAATATGCTAATGCTAAAAAGAATGATCCTTACGGAAGCTGGTATACAGGCCGTAAAGTAGGTGAAATATGGGGATATCGGGCCGAAGGTCTGATTCAGACACAAGAAGAAGCTGACGCTTACAATGCGGAGTATGATTTAAGCTATATCAGTGGAAAACTGTGGGAACCGGGAGATGTGAAGTATATAGATCTGGATGGCAATAAAGTCATTGACAGGGGAGACAATAGACTGGTAGATGGTGATATGGGAGACCAGACTATAATTGGTAATACAACCCCACGTTATCAGTACACTTTCAATGGATATATCAGCTGGAAAGGATTAAGTCTGAGTGTTATGTTCCAGGGTGTGGGCAAACGTGACTGGGTTGCCGGTGGCGCATATTTCTGGGGATTTGGCCCTTATGCTCAAGTTACTGTTTTCAAGGAACATATGGATTATTGGAGACCGGACAATCCGGGAGCTTATTATCCGAAACCTTATATTAATTCTGCGGGTGGAGTAGCTCCTTATCAGGATAAAAATATACAGCGTACTGATTTGTATTTGCAGAATGCAGCTTATTGCCGGTTGAAGAATCTGACTTTAAGCTATGACCTGCCTAATTCATGGGTACACAAAGCTGGCTTGCAGAAAGTGCAGGTGTTCTTTTCCGGAGAGAATCTGTTGACATTTACCAAACTGAAAGGTATGTTTGATCCGGAAGCCATTTTTAGTTCCAACTCATATACAAGTGAGGGAGGAAAGAACTATCCGATGAACCGCGTATTGTCCTTAGGCTTTATTGTTAATTTATAATTTTGATATCTTATGAAAAAAAGAAATATATTATTGGGGCTGGCTTTGGCATTCTGTTTTACGGCTTGCTATGATTTGGATAAAATGCCCGAGGGAGTATTGTCTACGGCCGAACCGTTTCGCAGTACAGGCGAAATAAGAAACTATATAGACCGCTATTATGAATTTGGTGTCCGTACGCAAGGGTTCATGGCTGGTGGTGGAGGTGGTATTGCCGGTAATGATGTTAACAGTGATAATTTGGCATCTGCTGCTGTCAATTCGCGCCTGATGGGATTAACTTCGTTGAGCAATGCGGTGGCTTTAGATAATTATACACATATTCGTAACATTAATTTTTTGATAAATAATGCCGGTGACTGTCCGGAAAAAGGCAGTGTAGAGTATAATCATCTGATGGGTGAGGCCTATTATTTCCGTGCTTGGTTTTATTATTCCATGTTTTCAGACTATGGTCGGTTGGCATGGGTAGACACCCCGCTAGAACCAAATCTGGAAGTAATGATGTTGCCTCGCGAGAGCCGTACATTTATTGCCGATAAGATTTTGGCAGATTTGGATATGGCTATTTCACTGATGAAGGAGCAGAATAATTCGTCATCCATGCGTCTGCACAAGGATGTAGCCCGTGCGTTGAAGAGTGAAGTCGCTCTCTTTGAGGCTACATGGGAAAAATGGCATTATGCTAAGGAAAAAAACAAACCCGAAAAGTTTTATGATACGGAACTTGGAGAGGCAGAGTTAATGGCAAAGATAGACAACTATTTGGATCAGTCTATCGCTGCTGCTGAAGAAGTGCGTCAACGGGGAGTATGGAAAATATATAATACCGGAAATGTGGAGAATGATTATAGGAGCATTTTTGAAACTCCTGATCTGACTGCTAATCCTGAAATTCTTTGGTTTAAGATGTATGATGGAGATCAGGTGGGCAATAGTGTCACTCGTTATTTGAATACAGGTGGAGGTAATGTGGGGGTTACAGCATCTTTAGTAGATGATTATTTGACGATAGACGGCCGGCCTTTGGTTGGGAAAGAGCTTCTTGATGCCAAGCGTGTCTATCCTACGGAGTTGCTTCCTACTGTCCGAGACCCCCGTTTGTCGCAGACTGTGGCCTTGCCTGGACAGCGCATGCAACCTGCTGGGGCTGGTAATCCGTACGTTGTCGGTTTCCCCTCGTTGGCTGGCGATGGTTCAGCATTTGGAACGAACATGACCGGTTATGTGATGTTGAAACATGTACAGATAGATTATACTGGAGATTATATCTCGGAATATAAAGGCTCTACTCCTGCCATTCAGTTCCGTTACGCTGATGTTTTGTTGAATTATGCGGAAGCGCTGGCCGAGAAGAACGGGGCGGCTAATGCGGGCAAGATATAGAGATATTGCATCCTTTGCGCGAGCGTGCCGGTATGCCGGATATTGATTTCGACCGTGAATATAATACTTCTGCGGAGTATCCGTTTAGAAATCTGGATAAATATATCCAAGCTGTACGCCGCGAACGCCGGGTGGAAAAAGCATTGGAAGGTCGTCGGGTATTTGATATCATGCGCTGGGCCGCTGCCGAGGAGTTGATTATAGGTAACCGCGCACATGGTGCTTTGTTTATAGGCAGTAACTTGCCGGAACAATACGGGCCAGAGTTGAAATATGACCAGGCATCTGGAAATAATATGTTTTTGACAGGCAGCCCTGATGATGCTGAACGTTACATATTACCGGTGCCTCCTTCTACAATGCCGAATGGATGGCAGTTTAAACCGAACCGGGATTATTTGTTGCCTATCCAGGAGCGTATGATTAATGTAATGGATGGCATGTGGGAACAGAATCCCGGTTGGTAAGGAAGTGATGAATGAATCCAAAGTTATATAAAAATGAATAGAATAACCAGTAGTGTATTGTATTCTTTGACGGGAGCAGCGATGTTGTCATCGCTGCCTTCCTGCAAGGTAAAGAAAGAGAGCGACGGGAATGAGAAAAAAAAGCATGAATATTGTGTATATCATGTGTGATGACCATTCTTTTCAGACTATCAGTGCATATGACCAACGTTATATGCAGACACCCAATATTGACCGGATAGCCAATGAAGGGGTCCGTTTCACAAATAGTTTTGTGGCAAACTCCCTGAGTGGTCCCAGCCGTGCCTGTATGCTGACCGGTAAACATAGTCATGCCAATGGATTTACGGATAATACCACCACATTTGACGGTAACCAGCAGACTTTCCCGAAACTGCTTCAGGCTAATGGCTATCAGACTGCTATGATCGGTAAATGGCATCTGGTATCTGAACCTACCGGATTTAATTATTGGGACATCCTGATAGGACAAGGGGATTATTATAATCCGAAATTTATTAAAAATGGCGAACGGGTACAACGGGAAGGCTATGCTACCAATATTGTGACAGATTTGGCAATAAATTGGATGGACAGCATCCGGGACAAGAGTAAACCATTCTGTCTTTTTATTCATCATAAGGCGCCTCATCGTACCTGGATGCCTGATCTTTGTGACCTTGACTTGTATGATGATGTAACTTATCCGATGCCAGAGAACTTCTATGATAAATATGAAGGCAGAATTCCTGCATCCAAGCAGGAAATGAGCATTATAAAGGATATGGATTTGGTGTATGACCTGAAGATGGCGGACAAGGAGAATGAGATCCATACCACAACGGGACTGGAAGAAGCGGGCAGAAATATGTATAATGCTCTGAATCCGGAACAGAAGGCTGTTTGGGACAAGCATTATGATCCTATCATTGCCAAATTCAAACAGGATAAGTTAACGGGTAAGGCTTTGGCTGAGTGGAAATATCAGCAATATATGCATGATTATATGCGGGTTATCCATTCCATAGACCGTAATGTGGGGCGTGTTTTGAAGTATTTGGAAGAGAACGGATTGATGGAAAATACGATGATTGTCTATACTTCCGACCAGGGATTCTATATGGGAGAACATGGTTGGTTTGACAAGCGTTTCATGTACGAAGAGTCTTTCCGTACCCCCTTGCTGGTCCGTTTGCCGGGAGGAAAGAAAGGTGATGTTGATGAGATGGTGCAAAATATTGATTATGGTCCTACTATATTGGACCTTGCAGGGGTGGAGGTACCGGCAGATATGCATGGAGTTTCTTTCTTGCCTTTGCTGAAGGGGGAGAAAGTGCCTGACTGGCGTAAATCATTGTATTATCATTTTTATGAATACCCGGCTGAACATGCTGTCCGCCGCCATTATGGTGTACGTACAGAACGTTATAAATTGATGCATTTTTATAATGACATAGACTGTTGGGAACTATATGATTTACAGGAAGATCCTATGGAGATGCATAATATCTACGGACAACCTGGAACGGAAGAGTTGGTTAAAGAATTGAAGACGGAATTATTACGTCTCCAAGTTCAGTATGATGACCCTATTCGTAACATTTACAAGGATTGACGACCTAATCTGACCTAAATTTAACATAGCATGAAGTATTCCCGGTCTTTCTGTTTTCAAGAAGGTCGGGAATCTTTTTTTCTATAATCGGACGGACTCATTCCCATTGCATTTTTGAATACAGTGCTGAAATTGCGTGAATGCTTGAATCCTGACTGTTCTGCTACTTCGCTTATGGATAGTGTGGTGGCATCTAGTAATTTACGGGCATATTCCAAACGGCATTTTATGATGTATTCACTGATGCCTATATCCATCATTCCTTTAGTCTTGTTGTAGAGTGACGCACGGCTCATTCCCATTTGCTTTGCTATGAAATTGACATCCATATCCACATTGCTGATATTTTCATTGACAATGCGGCTGAATTGAAGCATCAGCTGCTCATTGATGTGATTCAGATTTTCTTGTTTGGGTATAGGGATATCTATGGTGGCATAGTGCTTTTTCACGATGTTGTGATTATGCATGATATTCTGTATCTGGATAGAAAGTAAATCCATGTCAAACGGTTTGGTTATATAGGCTTCTGCTCCTGTTTTGTATCCTTCTTCTATACTGGCGTCATCGACACAGGAAGTAAGCAGTATCACAGGCATATAGTTTAAGTCTGGTTTTTGTTTGATATAGCGGCATAGTTCAAATCCGTTCATGCGGGGCATTTTGACATCACTTAATACAATTTGGGGGCGTTGTGACGTAAGGATAGGAAGAGCTTCCATGCCATCATGAGCTTCATACACTTCTTCAAACAGAACTTGTAGGTTGCAAATCAGGTAATTACATAAGTCGCGATCATCTTCCACTATTAGAATAGAATGAAATTTCTCTATGTTGTCTTGTTGAGGTTGTTTGTAATCGATGTCGGCTGATAGATGCAATGCATCATTCAAATAGGTTTGAGGTGTAGATTGAATGTCGGCGGCTTCCTGTCTATACGGTAATGTGAAAAAGAAAGTCGCTCCTTTGGTTTCATTATTTTGGGCTCCGATGATGCCTCCGTGCATTTCTACCAGTTGTTTGGCGTATGACAAGCCGATTCCGTTACCTTGAAAGCTATGTTTACCCTGATAGAAGCGAGTGAATAAATTGGCTATATCTTCTTCTTGAAGACCTATTCCCTCATCTTTTATAGTTACCCGTACACGGCTTCCATTACCTTCGAGGTAAGTGGAAACAGTGACAGTAGAATTTTCTTCGCTGAATTTATAGGCATTTGTCAATAGGTTGTTAACGACGATTTCACATTGACTGCAGTCAAAATACATAGTTTCTATGGTAGTGTCAGGAGTAAATGCCAATGAGATATTACGTAACGAAAGTTCATCCTTGAAATCATTTAGGATACTTTGCAACCATTCGTTGAAGGGCGTGGAAGACATGCGCAGGATATTTTTCTCTACTTCCATCTTGCGCATATTCAGAATCATGTCAATGATGTTTTTCATTTGTCGTGCTTGCTTGAACGCACCATATAGTTTGCCACGGAGTTCATAGGGGATTTGTTTGCTGTTTGTAAGTTGTTTCAACGGTGTATAAATCAAGGTTAAAGGGGTACGCAGTTCATGGTTGATATTGATCAAAGCTTTCACTTTTTCCTTGTAGATGGTACGTTCCTGTTCCTTGTATTTCCGTTTCAGTTGACGGTCGTGAGCTTTTATGGTATAGATAATGAAAAGAATGATGATGACCGCACATAATAGGATGAACCAGGATTGTTGCCACCACGGAGGAAGGACAGTGAATTTTAGCAAAGTGAATTCAGGGCTCCAGCTACCATCGTTCTGTGTACATTGAACCGTTATTTTATAGTCGCCCGGAGAAATGGTATGTAAAACAAGATGGGGACGGGATGTTTCTGTGTATTCTGTGTTCAGCCCTTTTATGCGGAACCGGTAGATGCGCTTGTGAAATACATTTCCCCCTTCCAGTTGTGTATGTATTTTTAGGGAGGAGAAATTATAAGGAATTTCCATAGTTGATCGGGGGATGAAGTGAACTGTTGTGCCGTTCAATGCTATTTCTTGCAACTTAAGTGTGATGGGAGGTGGAGCCGAAGCTGGTTTTAAAGCTTTGTTGATTCGTACCAATCCCTCGGAGCCACCCATGTATATGTTGCCGTCACTTGCCACCAATGCAGGTTTGGCTAAAAAGTCGTTAGGTAATATGCCGTCCATCTCATTGTAGATGACAAAATGATTTTTATGTGGATTATAAGCGTATATGATTCCCAATGACCCCATCCATACGATGCCTTCATGGTCAATGACTAAAGAAGTGATTACGTCATTTCCATCGGGTAGCTTTAATGGCTCTTTACGGTTTGAGGGCAGGTGAATTCTGGTGACTCCATTAGGTTCGGCTATCCATAGAGTCCCTAAAGAATCAATGCTTGCAGCTAATATCTGGTTATTTCTCTCATAAGCTATGGTTTCGTATTCGTTTTTCTCTTTGTTGTATTGGAATACATTGTTTCGGTCATGAAAAAATGGATAAGTACGGTATTTTCCAATATAGATCCAAGAATATTGTAATTGTTTGTTCTTGAAGTGGATGGGAATAAGTTGTTGGCTTCCGGGAATATATCGGTAAAAAGCATTACCGTATAGTTCTATTTCGTTCCGATCATTAACTCGTATATTGGTGGGTGCACTGGAGCTTGCCAGCTTTGCTTCTGCATCTTTGTCCGGAAGAGAGAAGTGCTGGTAGTTTCCTGTCTTTTTATTGAAGCGGAAGATTCCTTTTGAAAAACTGGATGCTAGCAGTTCGGTTTCGGATAAAGGGCAAATGGATACTATTTTTTTCTCCCAATGTTTGCGGATAGTGGGTAAAACGTTCCGTTTGCGGGTCAAAGCAGTTGATACCGCCTCCGTCCGTACCAATCCAGATCCGTCCGTCTTTATCTTCCCATAGGCATAAGGGGCATTTGTCGGACAAGCCTGAGGCTGGGTTTTGTGCAGCTTTGGTATAGGTAGTGATAAAACCTTTTTGCTGCTCCTAGTACGCCTTCCCGCACCATACCTATCCACATGTGGTTGTTGCTGTGACATAGGCATGTGACTGAATTGGCAGGGAATTGCCGGTTTTCTTTGTTTGATAAGATTTGGATATCATGAGTGTCCGGATAGATTATATTCACTCCGCCGCCATCTGTTGCCAGCCAAATGGCTTTATCCCACTCTGTTATATCAAGAACGATATCGTTGCTCAAGTTTGAATTACGGGTATTATAGGAGGTCAGCAGTTGTCCATCCTGATTATAACATTTTACTCCTTGCCCGTAGAAGGAGACCCAGTAACGTCCGGAGGAATCCTTATATAGATCGTATGCATTGGATGATTCACCGAATGGAGAATCAGTTATTTCTCCTGTATGTTTATTTAATAGCTTTATTTCCCATGCATTGTTTATTATCAGGTAATGAGTGGAGTCGAAAGGCTCCATCTTGATAATATGGATTCCTGTTGTTTTTAAAGGGATTGCTTTGGAATGTTTTAATTCTTTTTCATATACAAGCAATGTGTCGGTTACAGGTATCAGCAGCTTGCTTCCTTCAGTTGTTATAATGGAAGCTTTTACCGGCTGATTATGTCGCAGAAAAATTTGCAGGGAATCTTTCTCATATTCATAATAACTGATTCCTTGTGAGGTGATCGCCCATATCCGTTCTTCATTATCTCCGAAAAATATCGTTGATGTAATGGCTGTTTTTACGTAATAAATACGGTAGATTATATTTCTTGACTTTTTTTCTCCATTGAAAACGATATATTCCTTGAGTGGTTCCGACCCATAATGAACCGTTTTTGTCATCGTATAGGGATGTTATAGAGGTTGGAAGCCCTTCTTTAATAGAAAGTTGTTTAAAATGATAATAAGGACGGTTGATGGAATAAGTCTTTATGATAAAACAACATAGAGCCAGGATTACATAGACGGTTTTTCTCATTCAGATAAGGTCTTAAAACAAATATTTGTACAAATATAAGAAATAGGTTTTGAAATTCAAAGCGAAAAGAGGATATTGATAACCGAATGGCTGTGATATTATATATAATTTGTCATTCTGAACAGATGTAAAAGATAACATAGTGTTCAGAATGACAAAATAGATTGAAAAATGAGGGGGATTTGTCTGACTGTTTTTTTGTCCTTATAAGGGGATTTTTTTCAGTTTTTCATTCTCAACCATTACTTTATATGTCTTTCCTTTAGTTGTCTTAAAGGTAAAAGTCAGGTTACCATATCTCAGATTGCAGGGCTCACCGGCTTTGGACAGAATGACGGCTTCTTTTAATTTTCCATCCTGCCAGATAATGTCAATTTCAAAGTTACCTTTGGCACACAGCCCCTTGACAGAACCTTCTTTCCATGCGTCTGGCAAGGCTGGGAGTAATTGGATGAATCCCATGTGACTTTGCAACAACATTTCTGTGATACCGGCAGTTCCGCCAAAGTTACCGTCAATCTGGAAAGGCGGATGGGTATCCCATAAGTTGTCCAAAGTTCCATTTTTTAGTAAGTTGCCAAATAGTTTGTAGGCGTGGTTGCCGTCTTGCAGACGTGCCCATTGATTCAGTTTCCATCCCATGCTCCAGCCGGTAGCTCCGTCACCGCGGTGTTCTAAAACAACTTTGGCGGCATTGGTTAATTCGGGAGTAGTAATTGGTGAAAGGGTGTGGCCCGGATGCAGTCCGAATAAATGGTTGACGTGACGATGCTCGTCTGTGGGATCGTCTATGTCTGTTGACCATTCCATTAACTGACCATAACGTCCTATTTGATAGGGTACAAGATGTTTCAGTACATATTGCCATTGTTTACGGTCTTTGGAATCGACACCCAGTGCTTTGCTGGCATCAATGGCGTTGAGTAATATTTCGCGGATTACAGCATGTACAAAAGTAGCTCCTTGGTCTACAGGTCCATGCTCGGGAGAAGTGGAAGGAGCAGCAGTGTAGGTCCCGTCCGGTTTATGCCATAAATAGTCTACAGCAAAGTTGGCACTGCTCTTGATAAGATCATAGCCTACTTCTTTCAGGAATTTTTTGTCTCGGGTGTAATCATAGTATTCCCAAATGTGAGTTGCCAGCCAGGGACCTGCCATCGGGTTAAAGTTCCAGGACATATTTTCATCGGTCAAAGGGGAGGTAAATCCGAAAATGTTTCCGGATATGGAGGCTGTCCATCCGCGTGCGCCGAAATAGGCTTGGGCTGTTTTTTCTCCCGGCTTTACCAAGGTACGGATGAAGTCTATCAAAGGCCATACACATTCGTTCAGATTGGTGGAGCAAGCAGGCCAGTAGTTCATCTGGATATTGATATTATTATGGTAATCTACATGCCATGGGCCATCTACCCCGTTGGCCCACATTCCTTGCAGGTTGGCCGGGAGATTGCCGGGGCGTGAACTGGCAATTAATAAGTATCGTCCGAACTGATAATAGATTTCTTCCAGCCGGTAGTCCGGATTTCCTTTGCGATAGCGTGCCAGACGTTGATGGGTGGGAAGATCTGTAACGGCAGGATATTGCAAGGTCATAGGAGCATGAGGGTTCAGTTGTAGTTTGACTCTGCCAAACAGTTGGGTATAGTCCGTTTTGTGTCGCTCGCATAATTCGTTGTAATTTTTGGCAGCGGCAGCGTCTAGCATGGCCAGGGTTGTTTGGTCCGGATCAGGACCGACATACGTCTTGGGGTCTTTGAAGTCTGGATTGAAGTTGAGTTTATAATCGGTATCTGCGGTTAGCAGAAAAATGACTTCATCCGCATTGCGGACAATGAATTTGCCATCAGTCGTGTTCAGGCTTCCTCCTTTGTTTATGGCTTGTATGCGGAGAGCAAATTTCATTTGGTTGTTTTTGAGGCGACCGGTATAGAGCAAACGATTGGGACCGTCTGTTTTGATATCACCTATGGCTTCAGGGTTGCTGCCATAGCTGAATATCAGGTTTTGCATGCCGGGACGGTTGGCTGTGAACTTCAGTACCATCACGCTGTCGGGGTAGGAAACGAAGTATTTACGCTCGTAGTTCACTTCATCTTTGCGAAAACTGACTATTGCCATGGCCGAGTCAAGAGACAGGATGCGTTTATAATCGGTCATACCGATTTCACTTAAACCGGTTTCGATGTAAGCTTCTCCCAATGTAGTAAAGGAGCCGAAGCGAAAAGGTGTTTCACGGCTTGGCTCATAATCGGCCAGTCCGTTGAAATTTTTGCAGGTAAGTTCTTCTGCTTTTTTCTGGTTACCGTTTGTAAATGCTTGGCGGATTTCGGGTAACAGGTGTGCCGACTCTTTATTTACGTTCCAATAATAAGCTGCTCCCTTTTCTGTGTTCGGTCCTCCGCGCCATAGTGTCTTTTCGTTTAAAGTGATTCGTTCTGCCGCTATAGATCCCATAACATTGCCTCCCAAACTGCCGTTTCCTATGGGGAGTGAGTTGTTTTCCCATGCTTTGTCTGTTGCAGGAGAATACCAGGAAGCGCGTCCGTCCAAATTATTAGGGGTATCAAACCAGATGCTCAATCCTTTGGTGTAATCTGTACTCTGTGCTTGTAAGGAAGCTGCGAATAAGCTTCCTAAAATGCATAGTTGAAGTTTCTTCATAAATTAATGATATTAGTTAAAGGTATTTCTACAAAAATACAATTAGATTTTTATTTGTGAGAAATGTAATGTTTGAAATTTAGGGTGATTTCCTGTTTTTATAGGTATATCAAGGTTGAAAGATAATTTTCATCGAACATTTCATTGGCGATATCCCACAGATGTTCTGCTGTCAGCATTTCTATCCGTTTGAATACTTCTTCCGGACCTTCAAATTTACCATAGTGCAAGAACGTTTTCCCATATCCAATGCATTGTTCTCAAAATTGTCTCCGGCAACTCCTATTTGTCCGATGATCTGTTTTTTGCTGCACTCAGTTGTGAGGAACTTAGTTTGCTGTCACGCAGTTTTTCAATTCTTTATGAACTAGTCCGATGCAACGGTCTGCATCTTCCGGATCAGTTCCGAAATAGATGCAGAACACTCCTGTGTCTGTGTATGAAGTCAGATTGGCTTCTACGTTATAGACCAGCCCCCGGCGTTCGCGCAAGGAAACGTTCAGCCGGCTGTTCATACCGGGTCCTCCCAGCAGATTGTTCAGCAGGTAAAGTCCGGTTCGTTTTTCATTATATGCATTATATCCCCGGCTACCTATCATCACATGGGCTTGATGTGTTTCTTTATTCAGTGTCAATGTCTTAGGAATATAGAGAAAAGGTTCTGTCCGTTGGCGTTCGGTAATGGAAAAAGGAATGTCGGCTGTCACTTTCTCTATGGTGCGTATCACTTTCTTAAAGTCTATATTGCCTTGAATGAAAAAGATCATATTGGTAGCTTTGTAAAAACGGGAAGTAAAATTCAAGGCGTGTTCACTTTTGAAACTACGCAATAAGTCCGGTTTGCCCAAAATATTCCTTCCCAAAGGATGATTGGGAAAAATCAATTCCTCAAAATCATCAAAAATCAGTTCTGACGGACTGTCTTCATAACTTTGTATTTCATCAATAATCACTTCCACTTCTTTGTCAATCTCATGTTGTGGGAAGGTGCTGTGAAATACAATATCTGCCAGCAGTTCTGCTGCCCGTGAGAAGTGTTCTACCAGAAAAGCACTGTATATCACTGTTTCTTCCTTATTCGTATATGCATTTAAATCTCCGCCTACATTTTCCATGCGGTTCAGGATGTGCCATGCATGTCTTTTTTGTGTTCCTTTAAAGATAAGGTGTTCCACGAAATGGGCCATTCCCTGTTCCTGTTCGTTTTCATCACGGGTTCCGGCATCGACGGCAAAGCCGCAATAGGCTACATTAGACTGATTGGGAGCGTGAATAATGCGCAGCCCGTTAGGCAAGGTGAAAGTATTGTATGACATTGTTTTTTGCTTCAAATAAGTTTCGGTTGGCAAAAATACAACAAAAGTTATTGCCGTTCTTCAAAAAATGCAGATATTTGTATTTACTAACAGAAAACAAGATGATGGATAAAATTGCTATTTTCTGTTCCGCATCCGAGAATATAGAGCCTGTGTTTTTTGAAAAAGCACGTGAGTTGGGCGTTTGGATGGGACAAAACAAGAAGACGTTAGTGTATGGAGGTGCTAATATCGGATTGATGGAATGTATTGCCAAGGCAGCCAAAGACAACGGTTCGATGATAATGGGAGTTATTCCGACCAAGCTGGAAGAACGTGGACGAGCCAGCGATTTGGTGGATGTGACTTTCCGTACGGATAATTTGAGTGACCGTAAAGATGTGATGTTGAATGAATCGGATGTAGTGATAGCTTTGCCGGGAGGAGTGGGTACACTGGATGAGGTTTTTCATGTAATGGCGGCCGCTACGCTGGACTATCATCGTAAAAAAGTAATTTTTTATAATATAAATGGCTTTTGGAATGGCATTATCGACTTTTTGGCCGGATTGGAGAGGCAGCATTTTGCCCATCATCCGTTGAACAGTTATTTTGCTGTTGCCAATGACTTGAGAGAACTAACCGAACTACTTAAATAATATTCATGTAACCTATTATGATGACATCTATACACGAATTGTTGCAGAAAGAGGCTCAGGCTGTTTTGAATATTCCTATAACTGATGCTTATGAGAAAGCAGTGGAATTGATTGTTGAGCAAATACACCGTAAAAAAGGAAAGCTGGTGACTACCGGTATGGGTAAGGCCGGACAGATAGCTATGAATATAGCTACGACTTTTTGCTCTACAGGTATTCCGGCAGTGTTTTTACATCCCAGCGAAGCCCAACATGGGGATTTGGGGATTTTGCAGGAGAATGATTTGCTGCTTCTGATTTCTAATTCAGGAAAAACCCGTGAAATTGTGGAACTGACACAACTTGCACATAATTTGAACCCAAATTTGAAATATATTGTTATTACCGGAAATGCGGATAGTCCATTGGCCCGGGAGTCTGATATTTGTTTATGCACCGGGCATCCTGATGAAGTGTGTGCTTTGGGTATGACCCCCACAACTTCAACTACAGTTATGACCGTGATAGGTGATATTTTGGTAGTGGAAACCATGAAAAAGACTGGTTTTACCATCGAAGAGTATAGCAAACGCCATCATGGAGGGTACTTAGGTGAGCGTTCACGCGAGTTAAGTAAGTAAAATAAAATAGAACCGGAACGCAAAGGACACAAATAATACAAATAGCATTTTATTAAAGGATTTGTGTCATTTGTGTTCCGGTTTTATGTATATAAATCGTAAATATAAAAATGAGAAAAGTAATAGGTATAGGTGAAACCATTCTGGATATTCTTTTTAAAGATAGCCAACCTACGGCAGCTGTTCCCGGTGGCTCGGTTTTCAATGGAATTATTTCATTGGGGCGTTTGGGAGTCAATGTAACTTTTATCAGTGAAACGGGAAATGACAAAGTGGGCGATATCATTCTGAAGTTTATGCGAGAGAATGGAGTAAGCACAGATCATGTGAACGTGTTTCCTGAAGGAAAGTCACCTGTGTCTTTAGCTTTTCTGAATGAACAGAATGATGCTGAATATCTTTTTTATAAAGATTATCCACGGTTGAGGCTGGATGTGACAATGCCTGAAATACATCGGGATGACATTGTGATGATCGGCTCTTATTATGCTGTAACGCCTCAATTGCGTGATAAGGTGAAAGAACTGTTGGATAAAGCTCGTGAAAAAGGGGCTATCATTTATTATGACGTGAATTTCCGCAGTACTCACAAGAACGAGGCGATAAAGCTGCTTCCTGTTATTCTTGAGAATTTTGAATATGCTGATATCATTCGCGGCTCCGTTGAGGATTTTGAGAATATGTTTGGTTTGACAGATGCGGATAAGGTTTATAAAAGTAAGATTGAATTTTATTGTCCGCATTTTATTTGCACGCACGGTGGAAGAGGAATTCGCCTGTATACAAAGAATATAAAAAAGCATTATGAAGTGGATCCTTTGCAGACTGTCAGTACGGTGGGAGCCGGAGATAATTTTAACGCCGGAGTAGTTTTCGGATTGCTAAAATATCGTATCCGCCGGGATGATTTGGATGAACTGTCGGAAGATGACTGGGACCATGTGATTCGTTGTGGAAAGGATTTCAGTGCCGATGTTTGTATGAGTTTGAATAATTCGATTTCAAAAGAGTTTGCTGCCGGTTACAGATAAATCGGATAGCTCTCATTGTTTTAAACTCTTTTATTATGTATGAGAACCTTTAAATTAATAGCAGGTCTTTCCTTTTTGCTGCTGATGGTTGCCTGTCAGGACAAAAAGCGGTCTTCGCAGATTGAGGTAGCGGAGAATGAATCGAAATATGTGGTTTTGGCATATGTCACCTCATGGGGAGAAAGTACGCCTGATCCGGCATGTTTGACTCATATTAATTATGCGTTCGGGCATGTTACAGATAATTTCAAAGGAATACGTATAGATAATGAACCACGTTTGCAAATGGTAGTAGGGCTGCGTGAAAAAAAACCGTCTTTGAAAGTTTTGCTGTCCGTAGGCGGGTGGGGAAGCAGTCGGTTTAGTGAGATGGCACAGACAGATAGTACACGTATGGCGTTTGCCGCAGATTGTAAACGGGTGATAGACCAGTTTGATTTGGACGGAATTGATATAGATTGGGAATATCCCGGTATAGGAACTGCCGGTGTATCTTTTTCGCCGGAAGATACTGATAACTTTTCTTTGTTGATGAAGGATATACGCCATGCTATCGGTAAAGACAAACTGCTGACCATTGCTACACAGGCAGGTGCCAAATATTACAACTTAAAGGCTGTCGAACCTTATGTGGATTATGTCAATATCATGACATACGATATGGAGGAATCTCCTAATCACCATTCGGCCTTGTACCGTTCGGAAATGACTGAGGAATGGTCTTGCGAGGATGCGGTTGCCGCCCATGTTGCCGCAGGTTTTCCTGTCGGACGCTTGGTATTGGGTATTCCGTTCTATGGGCATGGGACTAATGAAGCTCCAGAATTATTGGATTATCGTCATATTATCGTTTTGGATTCTTTACAGAGTTGTTGGGATAGTGCGGCACAAGTTCCTTATATGATAAATTCGCAAGGACATGTGGTCGTTAATTATGAGAATGCCCAGTCCATCGCATTCAAGTGCCAGTTCCTGCATCAGAAAGGGATGCTGGGGGCTATGTACTGGGACTATGATAGCGATGATGAAAAGGGTACATTACGCCATGCTGTCTATCAAGGTGTAATGAATCCTTGATTCTTTCAGTTTATTTTTTCTTATCTGCATATTTTCTGTAAAGAGGATAAGCCGCTTGCAGTATTTTGTTTTTTAATAAAGGCGGATAGTCGGGATAAACCGATAAAAAGCTTCTACTTCTTTGTAGGCCGCTTCGCTATCGTGATTCCTTAATAAAGCCCCGACCCAATTGCGAGGGAAAAAGATATCTCCGGTGCGTTGAACTTCTGTCAGTTTTTCCAATGCCGGACGGATATATTTCACCGCATAATCTTGTCTTGTAGGATGATTCAGATAGCTTAAGGTTGTAGCTGCCCAAGGCTCAATCCTTCTGTTTTCCGCTTGCAATAAAGATCGGAATAAACTGTCCAATTTTAAAGTATCGGCAGTCATCGCACGTGATATGAAATCGAATTGGCGTAGACGGTCCGGATTGTGGATGCGTTGGCGTTGTGTCTGAAGTATTTCTTTTCCTTGCTCAGGTATGCGCAAGGCCAGTTCGTAGGCCAATGTAGTGTAATCTCTTTCATTTAATTGTTGGACTCTTTCGGTTTCCCATAAGGAATAGAGGCACTGAATCATAGTCGGACTTGCTGCTTCTGTAATCAGAAGGCGTAATAACTGGATGCGACAAGAAGGAATCGGATGAGAATGGCTGAGTTTATAAAGCTCATTTTCTATTTTATCACGTTCTGCCGAAGATATCTCTTGCAGAGGAGAGGACAGGTAATTGGTTAATGTTGAAGCTATCAACGGGTTCTTTTCACAATGTATTCCGTTGAGTAATGCATTCATCCATGCAGTATTCGGAATTCCTTTTGCTTGATAATTTTCATGCATCATCATTAAAACTGCCTGTCGGGTTGTTTCATTGTCTATTTCTTGCCAATGTTCCAGCAGCCAATGGAGACTGTTGTTGTCAGGAACAAACAAACCATATCCTCTCCCGTCCGTATTGGGCAGAATACGGGTGGGGGTAAAGGGTAACGTAATACGGCATAAGCTGTCTGTCAGACTGGCTTCTATCGTTGTGTCCCTTGTTCCGCAAAGGGTGATATTGAATTTTTGAGGCCAGTTTAATCCTCTTTGATATGGATCTTGCTGATGTATGGTCAACTGTTTGTCTGATATTTCGAATTTGATTATCGGCATTCCTTTTTGGTTTACCCATACATCGCTGAAAGCGGCTAGATCTTGCTCTGTTTTACTGTCTAGAATTTGTATCAAGTCATCCCAAGTAGCGTTGGCGTAAGCGTAAGTTTTTAAATATTCTTGAATCCCTTCCCGAAATGCTTCTTTTCCCATTGATTCCACCAGTTTTACCATCATGACAGGAGCTTTGTTATAAATGATCTGTCCATAAATTAATCCTGCATTTTGAAGGTTATCTAGCGGTTGCCGGATAGCAGTGGTTCCGGGTGTACGGTCTTCTGACAAGGATGCGGCTGTATAAGTCTTCATCCAATTCAGCTGGTGATTGACTTGCGGGAATAATGGTTCGGTAATCAGAGCTGCAAAATAATTGGCGAATACCTCTTTAGTCCAGACATCATCAAACCAGTTCATCGTTACTAAATCTCCGAACCACATGTGGGCGGTTTCGTGGGCGATTAATTGGGTTCGGCGAAGTTCTTCATCCGGAGTGGGATTTTCGCTTAGGAACATTTGCGTGTCATTATATAAGGTGGCGCCTGTGTGCTCCATACCTCCATATTGGAATCCCGGCAAGATAATAAAATCGTATTTGGCAAAAGGATAGGGAACATTGGTATATTCTTCCAGCCAGTTCAGCGAAGCGGTCACTTGTTTGAAGATGGTATCTAATTGAGCTACTTTTTTAGAATCTGTTTCGCGGTAATATGCTGAGATTTTCCGGTTACCTTCTATATATTCTTGATGTTCTAATTTACCGGTGACAAAGGAAAAAAGTAGTGCTTAATGGTTCAGTTGGGGCAAAAGTTACTGTTTTGCAGTTGCCTTTTGTTTCTTCTTTAGTAATATAGGTATTGGAAACAGCTTTCCATTCTGTTGGTATATCCAGTCGTAAGGAAAATGTGGCTTTCAGATTCGGCTGTTCGAAACAAGGGAATAAGGTACGGGCACGGTCTGGCACTAATAGCGTATACAGAAATTCATCATTTCTGTTTAGCGACTGGTTTCCGGCAATAAATTTGATCGTGATATTATTTTTTCCTTCTACTATGTTTTTTTCAGGTAGGATGATGTGCTCGTTATGGAATTCATAACGGGCAGTTTGTCCATTGACGGATACCGATTTTATTTTTTCAGGCTTTTCTCTGAAGTCGAGAATAATTTCTTGCGGTGCATCCAGATTAAATTCAATGGTAATCTCTCCATTTACCGGTACTGATTTCTGTTCAGGAATGGAGAAATATAGCTTATACTTCAACTCCTTAATCTCCTGTTTGCGCAGTGTTGCCAGTTCTTGCGATACGCCCTCGTCGTAGAAACGAGGATTGCTTGTGGTCTGTTGGCAACTGCATAATAATAAGCTGCACATGAAAATAAGATATCCGATATATGTTTTCATCATCTAAAATTTATCTTGGTTATCTGCGGCAATTTTTCGGATGCCGCGCTGTGAAGCTATGAATGCACCTCCCAATACTCGTTTCCCCTCGTAAAAAACGGCTGATTGTCCGGGAGCGATGGCGGATGCTTCGGAAAGGAAACGGACCAATAGTTGTTTTTCATCTAATACGAGCACTTGACACGGAATAGGCTTGCTGCGATAGCGGATACGTACTGACAAGTCCTTGCATTGCAGTAAATCCTGCATTTCTGTGATATGATAGTCTTCTACCAACATATATTCTGCTTTAAGTTCCTCGGCATCTCCTAACATGACTGTATTCTTTTCTGCATTGATGCGTAGTACGTATGCTGGATGCCCCAAAGCGATTTCCAATCCTTTCCGTTGGCCTATTGTATAATAAGGAAAGCCTTTGTGCTGACCTATCTTGACTCCTTTGCTATTTACAAACCATCCCGGTCCTACTTGGGTGTCAATATCCGGGCATTGCGAACGCAGAAAGTTTCGGTAATCCCCTTCTATAAAGCAGATTTCCATACTTTCACCTCCACGGGCTTTCGCTTCGAATCCTTTTTGTCGGAGATATTCCCGTACCTCCTGCTTGGTATAAGTTCCCAGTGGAAAGAGAAAACGTTGAAGTATCTCCTGAGGAAGTTTCCATAGAAAATAGGATTGGTCTTTTGTCTGGTCATCTCCCGCTACTATATACAGTTTTCCCTTCCGTTCTTCCAGTCTGCAATAATGCCCGGTAGAGATATGGGCGCAATTCGTTTGGTCTGCCCATTCACAGAGAATTCGCTCTTTGAATAGCGGATTGCAAAGGACACAAGGATTGGGAGTTCTTCCTTGCATATACTCATCTATGAAGTGTTTTACAATAATCTGTTTGAACTCTTCCCTCACATCAGCTACATGGTGTTCTATTCCCAACCGTTCTGCCAAGGCCCTTGCTTCCAGTACATCATCAGGTTCATCTTGACCGGGGTGGAAAAGCGGGAAGGGACATCCCACGTTCTCATGGTAACTCCTACCACTTCATATCCTTGTTCTTGCAGCATGATGCACGTGGCGGAGCTGTCTATTCCGCCACTCATTCCTACCAGGACTCTTTTATCTCTGTTATTCATTATATAAATAGTTCAGGTTCACGGCGTGCCGCACATTTTTGGTGTAGCATGGGGGTGTAAGGAGTATCAAAAACTCGTGCACCATTAGGGCATTCTTTTACGCAAGCGCAGCACTTGATGCATTTGGTAATCTCTGTTTCTATTTTTCCTTCATCGCTTAAAGCAATGGCATGAGTAGGACATACTTCGATGCATTCGCCACAGGCGAAGCATTCTTCAGTGCAGACTGGAGCGGCAGGAGTAGAGGGGCCAACAAAGCGATAAGGTATGTTTCCTTTTAGGTAAAAATCGGATAATGTTTCATCCTTCTCCAGTTTTGTCAGACAGTCTTTTCCAAATTGTTCCGCAATCTGTAAATCGGTAACATCCGGACGGCCTTCTGCAATGGGCATATTAGGACGGCTGTAGCTGTGTTCACCAATAAAGGCACCGGCAGCCAGTGGGGTGAATCCCAATTGAATAGTTTCATCTCTCAATTCGACCAGTGCATCTTCGTAATCGCGGTTACCATATACAGCGACTAAGATAGCCGGAGCATTGTTGCCTTTTAATCTTCGTAGCCGTTGCAATGCTATTGGGGCTACCCTGCCTGCATACACAGGAACTGCAATGATCGTGATAGAATCTTTGATTTCTATCGGGCTACTATTCTCATCCGTAGTGAGATCTATTTCTATTCTTCTGCCCATACCTATACTTTCTCCGATGGCACGGGCTATTTTCGCAGACGTATGTGTAGGCGAAAAAAATACGATGTGATTGCTTGTATATGTTTTCATAAACGCAAATATAGTGACTTTTGTCCAAAGGTAGCCAAATATATAGATAAGATGTGTAAAGGTGATAAAAATTGTCTTTATATGAATGTAAAAAAATGATTATTAAATATCTTTTTTTCTATTTTAGTTAATAGAAGTGATACGGTAAGCTATATTAGTTAAAATGTATTTAGGGGTGAACAAAAAAAATCCCATGTTTAGGGAGTTTGAATAATTCTTAATTAGAAAATGAATGACATATTTATATTGGATTATTTTGTTCTTTTCTGGTTTGTTTTGTTGAATAAAGGGATAATTTACAAGTTCTGGATTCCGCTTTATAGAGACTAAGCTATATTTTGACTGTTATAAGTTTAACTTCTTCGGCGTACTTATGCTATTATATTAAGGTGTATAGTGAAAGTAATGTCTTGTTTTAATAGGTCTATGGGGCTTTCTATGGTTGTTTGTAAGGTAAAGAATATAGAGATATTCCTATTTCTTAAAATATTCCTGTATTTTATAAAGATTTTAGTGGAAAGTGTTGCAGAATAGAGTAAAATGGGTACTTTTGTCCGATGAAATTATGGCTATTATAGAAACTGACTAAAATATGGATGCTCTATTTCAAACGCAAAGCAATGAGCTTTCTACTACAACGCAGAAAGAAAAGCTGTTTAAAGATGCAGAACGGCAGTGGAATACACTGTCTACCGAGAAAGGAGCGCCCGGAAGAAAAGTTGATTTTGAGATCTATAAAAGCATTTTGTATAACCTAGAAATCAGAAAAGTATATTTGGATTCAAAACTCTCTTTAGAAAAGTTTAGTTCAATAGTCGGCACGAATACGACCTACCTGAGTAATGCGGTGAACAACTACTTCGGATGCAATTTCAAGCGGTTAATAAATTCCTACAGGGTGGTTCGCGCGAAGGAGTTGCTGGACGGTAAAGATTGCCCGGTGAATGAGCTTTTCAGCCGTTGCGGGTTCGCCTCCAAGAGCGTGTTCTATGTGGCGTTCAGAAAAGTAGTTGGCATGACTCCCCTGCAATATATATCGCAGAGTCGGAATCCTTTTATGATTCAACGCAATTAAGTCCTTTTATAACAATAAACATTTTGAGTTTTTAAATTTATAAATTTAAAGTTTTTCTATTATGAACAAAAAATTTTTAAGTGCAATCCTGTTCGGAGCCTTGATGGTTTCTTCGACAGGAACATTTGTATCTTGTAAAGACTATGATGATGACATAGACAATTTGCAGGAACAAATTAACAAACTGGCGACTAAGGAGGACATGACTTCTCAGATCGCTACTTTGCAAGCTGCTTTAACTACTGCTGCAAAAGATGCAAGCGATGCTCTTGCTAAAGCAACTGCCGCTGAAACCGCTGCAAAAGCTGCTGGTGATGCTGCCGCTGCTGCAAAAGCCGCTGCAGACAAGGCTGTTGCAGATGCAAAGGCAGAAGCAATCAAAGCTGTACAAGCAGAAATTGAGACATTGAAAAAAGAAGTAGAAGAATCCACTGACGCAGCATTGAAAGAAATGGCAGAAAAAGTTGATGCTGCCACTAAGAAAGTAGAAGACATTGTAGGCAAGATTGCTGATATGGTTACTAGTGTAGAACTGGTGGCTTCGTATTCTGCTAATCCTACAGGCGATGAATTGATTTTCTCCACTGCTATTGAAAAAGAAAACGTATTTAGTGAAGGTATTACAAATGCTATAACATTTACTAAGGGTAAACAAGTTCAGACTGGTGACAAGTTTGTAGTACGTGTATCTCCGACAAATGCGGTTCTTACTCCTGATATGATTTCTTTGACTAATAGCCAAGGACAGAACTTGAATGAATTTTTATCTGTTCAGAAAGTTGAGAAATATAATGGATTATTAAGCCGTGCGGCAGGAAACAACGGATTGTGGGAAGTTACAGTTGCTTTGAAGAATTATGATGAAAAAGCTTTTTCTGCTGTAACAGAAACCAAAGTTGGCAATGATACTGAATCTATTCTCTTTGCTGTACAGGTAAATAACACCTTGTCTACTGCTGAAACAAGAGAAGTTATTTCATCTTATGACTTAACTTTGGATTGGACTGAATATGTAGGTGAAAAGTCTTTAAACTATTTTGTTGATGCAACAAACGTCAAGGATATTCATAATCGTTTCACTAAAGCAGAAGATGGTACTAATGTAACATATCAAGAATTAGCTTGGAAGAGTGATGCGGCTACTACCATTATTCCTTTAGATAAGGTTAATACAAATGTTAAAGTAGATAACGGAGACGACCGTCAAACTCAAAAATTATATCCTGCAGTACAAGGAGAGGCTATCAAAATTGCTTTGTCTACAGCCGATGATAAAGTAACAGCTCCGGTAAATATCCGTGGTATTTATGTAGTTTTAGATAAGGCTAATGCGGTAGAATCTGCACCGTCTGAATTGAATGCATGGAATAGCTATACTTATTCTGGTTTGAATACAGTGGTTGAAGGTACTTCTACAGAAATTACCATCAACAGCACTACGGCTATTAATGATGTTATTGGTTTCCGTGTATATGCTGTAAACTTTGATGGTACTTTAGTTGATCCTGATGGTAAAGCGTTTTATGTGCAGTTAGGTAATGCTGCTACAGATTGGAATGCTACTGCCACTACTGTTACTGCACTTAATCCGACTGACAAAGCTGTTACTGACACTCAGTCAGATAAGGTTGCTGTGTCTTTGACTAAGTTAACTGCTCCGACTGCTGCTACTTGGACTACAGACAAGGTTAATAATGTAAATCCTGCATTCAATGCTATCTTTGTTGATGCTAATAATAATGTACTGTACAATACAGCTGCTCCAAATACATTCCCGGCAGATTTCAGCAAGGTTGCCAAAGTTTATACTGTTCCGACTGTTGATGACTGGACCAAGTATGAAGATAACAAAACTTATAATGGAACATTGACTATCAAGAATGCTTCAGGACATGTATTAGCCACTATGAAAGTTTCTATGACTAAGGTATTGCCTACTACTATTCCTGCGGGATTCTCTGTTAAAACTGCACAGGTTACTGATGGCATCTATAATTGTTACATGATTCCTATGAATGACGCCAATGATATCGCTTGGACAGCTGAAACAGCTACAAAGGGTTCTATGAAGATGTCTGAAGTATTCAACTATGGTACAGGTGCTGCCGCTAACTATAACATAACATTCGCTACATCTAAGAAAGATGGAAATAAAGATGTTGCTGTAGTAGTTGCCGGAGACAAAACATTAGAAGTTGCTAAAGATTACATCAACAACTCAGTTAAACATACCACTACAGTGGTTTACAACTATGGTAAGATTTCTTCAGTGAAGAATTCTGAAGGTGGTTATGATGATGTAACTAGAGAAGCTGAAAGATTTGAAACTATCTACAACTGTATTTATAATAGCACTTATACTTGGGCATGGGCTACTCGCGAACAATTAGGCGCTCCGTATACAGATAAGGATAACGACGGTAATTATACCACTGCAATGCCGTCTACAAAATTAACTTATGGTACAGATCGTCTTGACTTTGCTGCTGACAGCTTCATTTTTGGAACAAGTGCTAAAGATAGCAGATATAGCAAACTGTTAAGTACACCTTATGAATCAAGTCTGATTATTACAGATGCGACTTTGACCAGTGATGCAAATGGTGAAGAAGAATACTTTGATGTAATTATAGATAATAATAAGCATATTACAGGTTTCAAGGCTACTGCTTTGTCTTCTGAAACGAATCCGACTGCTGCTGTTCCTTCTACATTGACTATCAAGTGCAAGGATATGTATGGTCACGATGTAATAATTAAAGTTGCTATGACTGTTAACAAACGATAACATAGAAGAATAGATTATGCTTTAAATGTATATTCTTTCTATTACTCTATAAAGAACGAAGGTGTGTCAAAATGCACACCTTCTGTTTTTTACGCACAAAGCCCCGACTTTCACAAGCTGGGGCTTTGTTATTACCTAAAGACTTTGTATCTTTAAGCATAAGTTCTTTACTATGACAAAGATACATTTTCGTCCTTACAATCCCAACCAAACCGTTCTTTTTCCTCAAAGAATTGATGAGGATATTGCAGAAAACGATCCGGTGCGCATGGTTGACGCCCTGGTTGAGGGCTTGAATCTTGAAAGTTTCAGAAAGCTGTATAAGGAATGCGGGCGCAGCCCTTACCACCCCAGAATGATGCTCAAGGTCATTCTGTATGCCTATATGAACAACATCTACTCCTGCCGGAAAATTGAAAAGCTCCTTCACCGTGACATCCATTATATCTGGCTGGCCGGATATGAGAAACCGGATTTCATTACCATCAACCGTTTCCGCAACCGGGTGAAGAATGAAATCAACGAGGTGTTTACCCAAACCGTACTCCTTCTCTCTTCCAAAGGCTTCATCAGCTTGAATG
>ENA-OQBD01000044-OQBD01000044.1-human-gut-metagenome-genome-assembly--contig:-NODE-44-length-71934-cov-11.938502_pt1 | contig 71934 bp, 59 predicted proteins | sample MGYA00242742_ERZ504543 | MGnify/ENA primary metagenome ERZ504543 (study PRJEB26092, sample SAMD00036239) | human gut metagenome | host: Homo sapiens | study: EMG produced TPA metagenomics assembly of...
ACTTCTTGATTCGATCGGTCATGGAGTAGACGAAATACACATCGGTATCATCGTTCACGACTAAAGACTGGAAGCCTTGGTTTGTACATGCTGACCTGCGAAGGATCGCTGTATTGCCAATGCCCGCACGGCTTGTAAAGAGAATTGTTTTACCAGCTGGAAGCAATGTTGCCGAGCAGCTATCGTAACCAGCCTGGGTTATCCTTCGAACACTCCTGTCGGCGTACACCCGCTCGCCTAATTCGGCGGGCGAATACCAGTCTATATCGCCATCCCAGTACGCATCGTTATTGGTGCTCGGCGTGCCGCCGCCCACAATAGTGGCGACATCTCCCAACTTACGCTGTTCCCAAGCGGTAATTTGAGCCAGCCAACTTTATCTTGGGAACAGCGTAAGTTGGGAGACATTTGCGAACGGCACAAAGAAATGGTTCCCACCCCGAAGGACGGATACGTTCGAATGGGCGTTCGCAGCCATGCAAAAGGAACCTTCCTAACGATGGTTAAGCCCGGAGCGGAAATCGAAGAAAAGGAGCTCAGCAGGGTCAAGGCTCATTGCCTTGTTGTTAATATCGTTTTTGCGTGGGAACAAGCAATAGCCATAACTAGTACGGAAGACGAAAAAGCCCTGGTATCTCACCGGTTTCCGCAGTTCCTATTTCACGACGACATGCACCCAGATTATTTTAGATACGCAATTCTGAATGATTCCTTTGAAAGGCATTTATGGCTTGCATCCCCCAGCGGTGCAGGTAGGAACAAAACGCTGAATGTTGGAACGATGCTCGAATACTCATTTACGCTCCCTAATAAGAAGGAGCAAGAGGCAATTGCGAGCTGCCTGACTCGTCTCGATTCCCTCATCACCCTTCATCAGCGTGAGCCACAGCTTACTAATATGGGTTATATGAGGGTGGAAAGGGCTCGCATGACGATGTCGATGTCCTTGTTTTCAAGCTCTTGAATGACGTGAAGATAAGTTTCCTGGGTAGTAGTCATGCTTGCATGGCCGAGCCTTCTCGATACGCTCGCTATGGATACGCCAGCAAACAAGAGAAGTGATGCATGTGTGTGGCGCAAACCATGGACGGATATAACTGGTACCCCGACGTTTTTGCAGTGACGCGCTAGAACACTGTTTGCTGTTGAGTTATATACCTTGCCCTTAACGAATATTGGCTCAGACGGGGGGAGGCTCCTCAGTAGACCGGAGAGTTGCATGATTAGTTGCCAATCGAGCTGAACTTTCCGCACTGACGAGGCGTTTTTTGTGGGGACAAAGCCGCCGCCATTCTTGTAGTCCCAGGTTTTGTTTACGGAAAGCGTTTGATGGGCGAAATCGAAATCCTCGGGGGTAAGGCCTAGCGCCTCGGAGAAGCGCAGGCCTGTTTTGGCGACGATAAGGATGAGCCAGTCCCAACTTGGCTCGCTTGTTGACAAGTCAAGATCGCCGAGCATGGCATGGAGTTCGAACTGGTTGAGGTATTTAATCTTCTTTGCCCGCGGTTGCTTACCCTTAATGATTACCTTTCGCGTAGGGTCGCGCGGAATGAGTCCCTCGTCGACAGCGTCTAGGATCGCTCCTTTCAGCTGGTGGTGAAAATCCATGGTCGTCTGCCGCTCATGATGTTCAGCATAGCCATTTATGAGCTGCTGGTACGAGGTTCGGTCCAAATCCTTGATCCTGAGGTTAGGAACAAGCCTGGCTAGCCAAGATTGGGTGAGCCGATATTTCCCCATCGTGACTTCGCGGATGGCTCCCTCTTTATAGACGCTGACCCATTGCGAGTAGTAATCGCAAAAGAGAGAGTCTTCAGTGATGGCAATAAGCATTATTTGCCTCCTTCATCATGTGTGGCGGCTCACGCTGATGAAGGATGATGATGCCGCTCACTCGTCGATGTCGAAGCCGCCTTTCAGGATAAATCTCTTGAGAAGCGCCGCAGCCCGGGTGTTCACCTTGAATGGCGGCAGGCTCTTGCCTTCCTTCTGCTCGAAGAAAGCTTTGGCGCGGACTTTGTCAATCGAGTCTTTCAGGTCGTCGAAGCGTCCGAATTCGTTTATGTTCGATTCAGTCAAGTCAAGTGCCACCATGGCAGTGAGAAGGTCGCCGTCTATGCCGAGGGCTTCGACAACGCGCTGGACCTGAGCATTTTTGGCCTTGCAGGCATATGACGTAATGTAGTCCCTCAGCGTCATGCCCTCCTCAAGGGTTGCATCGCCGCGCTCCACGTCGTGCAGAAACAGCTCCGCGAAGCGCTGGTCATCTTGGCTCAAAGACGCAAAAGAACGGTGAAGCTCCTCGCGCGCCGCCGCGAGGCCCTCGTCATCCTGTTCTAGGCACTTTAGCCATTTCTCGAAGTTCGAGTTCATGTAATCGCTGTCAATGAGGCCTGTGTCGATTTCCGTAATGTGCCCGTCTAGCTCGTAGGGTGCATCGGGAGCATCGCCCGGGGTACCGCCAGAGAAGAGCTCTTTGTAGCGCTGCACGAGGACAAGATAGGTTCGCTCGTCGATGACGGGCTGGACGAGGACGGACTCACTGAGTTGCGAGCCCTCTTTCGGTTCTTCCCTGAACTCGTAGGCATCCTGTTCCCATGTGAAGCCCTGTACCTTCGCGGCCTCAAGGAACTCGTTAAGCTCGACGAATTCCTTCGCGAACTTGCGCCTGGCCTCCTGCGATGCGGGGAGCTTCGAGAAGTCTCCCGCGCCAGCGGCCTCGAAAACCATGAGTATTTCCTGGAGGCGCGTATCCATCAACGCAATATTCTCCGGTAGCTTCTGGACGAACATATCGAGCGGGCGGTCTCCCGAATACAGCTTCACCGCCGCTTCGATATTGCACTTCATAGTATGGGGACGACGGTAATAGCGAATCGTGCCGAAAGGCTTGTCGGGCCCAAACAGGCGGTTCGTGCGGCTGAACGCCTGGATGATGCTCTCGTAGTCGATTACCTTGTCGAGGTATAGAGTGTTAAGCCATTTGGAGTCGAAGCCCGTGAGCATCTGATCAACCACGATGAGCAGGTCGATGCGGGAATCACGGTTGGTGTCGACGTTGACGTAGGGTTTCTTGTGGGACAGACGAGCCGAGACATCCTTCTTCATGGCGGGCCATGTGGGGATAGTAAACTCCTGGCCGTATGCCTTGTTATAGTCTTCTATGAGCTCGACCAGAGCGTCTTCCTTTACCGTGGAGCCGGCGTTGTTGTCGATGCTCGGGTCGAAAAGGGCAGTCACCTTCATCTGCGGGGCGCGCTCCTTGAAGGCTCGGTAGTAGTCGATCGCCTCTGGGATGGAGCTTGTCGCCAAGATTGCATGGAACTTGTTGCCGTGGGAGAGCACCGGAAAGCGGCGCAGGATGTCCTCGACAACCTTTCCGTGATGCGGGGTGTCGGGCCAGTATTGGGCGGGAGTGAGGAAATCCTCGATTCCCTTGATATGGTTACTGGCACCGTCGACCATCGGTCCCATGGGAACCTTTGCCGAGTCCTTATAGTAGTAGAAAACTTTGCTCTTTCGGTCGTCGGAAATGGCTTCGGCGACGGTTGCGGCTTTCGCCTGCTCTAGGGCAACCGCTTCGCGCACGTCATAGTCATCGAACGTCGTCACCATGTAGGGGTCGAAGCCCAACACATTGCCGTCGCGGATGCCGTCGGCGATGCTGTATCGGTGCAGGCATTCGCCAAACACCATGGCTGTGGTCGACCCCTTCTTCTGATTCTCGTCAAGGATTGGCGTTCCCGTGAAACCGAAGAAGAGGGCATTGGGGAAGGCACGGCGTATGTCCTGGAGCATGTCACCGAAGGTAGATCGGTGGCACTCGTCAATGATAAATACGATACGTTTGCCAGCCAGGCGGTCGAGCTCGGCTTGGGTGATCCCTGTCTCGCCGGCCTTCAAGTTGCTCATCTTTTGGATAGAGGTGACGATAAGGCGATTCTTGGGGTCGTCACTAGCGAGCTTGGACTTGAGGACCTGCGTATTCTCAGTGCCCTGCACGTCGTCGGCGTCGTCAGCGAAGGAGCGGTACTCCGAAAGCGACTGCGTGCCTAACTCGATGCGGTCCATTAGGAACACGACCTTGTCGGCATCATGGGAGTCGGCGACAAGTTGGGCCGATTTAAAGCTGGTCATGGTCTTACCGGAGCCGGTGGTATGCCAGATATAGCCGCCGGGACGACCGGGCGTGTTGCTGTGCCGCGGCTCGTCCCATTTGCATCTGCGAACCTTGTCCGAGATGGCCGCGGCGGCATAGTACTGGTAGCTACGCATGACTTTTAGGCAGCCATCCGAGCTGTCGGCCACGGTATAGAACCCAATGAGCTGATGTGCCATGGGAATGGAAAGCAGCGTCGAGGTGAAGCGCTTCCACTCGTCAGCACCGGGCTTGTCGCCCGCGCAGACGGGCTCGTTGTTGAAGTCTTCCCAGTGGAAGAAGAAGTTGGGGTTAAACGCACCCGCTCCGGGGTTGGCGAAGTACCGTGCCTCGTCAGGGGTCATTCCCACGAAGATCTGCACCAGGCGGAAGAGTCCCGTGAACACACCTTCGTGCGCGTATTTTTCAATCTGGCCGGTTGCCTGGCTTACGGGCACGCCGCTGCGCTTAAGCTCGATATGGATGACGGGCATGCCGTTGATGAGCAGGCATAGATCACCGCGACGATCGTTAAGGATTTTGCTTTTTGCGGGATAGATTGGCTGTTGGGCGATTTGGTACCGGCTTTGACCTGCAGCAATCTCTTGACGGTCGTAGATTTTCAGGCTGACTTCCTTGCCCAGGTGAAGGACGTCATCAGGGTTGTCGCGGGTGATGGCAATGGTTTTGCCGTTGATGAACCCGTTGAGCGCCAGCGGGGTCTTAAGCGTTTCGATCTGTTCGATGACCTGTGCCATTTCACCCTGCGTGAGTGGACAGCCATTCAGGCGGTCTATGCCGGCATTGTTGTTAAACAGGATCTTCGCCCAGTTGCAGATAAGGTCCTGTTCGGTAGGGTAGCGAAGAACACCTTCCGCATCGTCCCAACCGTGCTGCTTCAACACAGCGATAACCGCTTCTTCGAACGAAGCTTCTTTATCGAAAACCATGGCAAAACCTATCTGCGTAATTGCAAAAAGCGTTTTTTACTTATTTCAAACATTATAGGTCCCGCAGCCATTTCCCCGGGATTGCCCGGGCCCTCTAAATTGACTGACAGGGCTTTTTGGAGCCGCTTCTGCCGCTCCGGACACCGATCAAAGTCAATGGAGTAGCCCACCTCAATGGAATGTATAAAGCAAACGCACGTTTACGCCTAAACCCATGCGACAAATTGAGCCCCGATGACTTGGATTTGAGGTCATTCCAGGGGCGCCGTAGGCAGTCGATCTGTATGCGTTGGTTCTATCAAATTGACATTGATAGCAGCGACCGACCCGCACACCTCGCCCATCAGTTATAGTCGCCCCCTACCTCCCCTCTGCCTTCAGCTTCAGCAGCAGGTCACCCAGCTCGGGGCACTTGCTAGAGAGGCGCGTCTGAGCTCGCTCGCCCATCCCCCACCGCTGGCGGATCTCCTGGGCGTGCGGACTCACGTGATAGTCCCCCTCCATCATCTGCTTGAGCAGCTTGGCGGTCACGCGTGCATCGGCTAGGGCGCTGTGGGCGTGACCCGTCGACTCGTCAAAATCGATGCCAAACCACGCTGCCGCGTCGCCCAGCGAGACGCACCCGTGGCTGCCCACGTCCATGATCGAGGTGTAAAACGCCTGCAAGTCAGCCCAATCCGTAGGAAATACGGAAAGGTCGATATGCTTTGCCTGGCACTCGGTCAAAAGCTGTCGACGGTCCGCCCCGCTCCAACAGACCACCTGGGCGGAGTAGCGACCAATCCAATCGCTGAGCCTTTTGATCACCATGTAGAGCGGGTCGGCCATCGCGGTGTCCACGGCCGATATCCCCGTGAGCTCGCGGACGGGAAACGCAACGCCTTCGGTAAATTCTGTCTGCACAAACTGCGAGAACTCGCCCATAACGTTGCCGTGGTAATCGAGTTTGACAACGCCGACCTCGATAATCTCGTTGCGCAGCCCGCGGCGCTGGCGCTGCTTTGGCACCGGCGCAAACTCAAAGTCCAGCACAATCTGGCGCGCAAAGTTCGTCGTATCGACAGCCAAGATACACGGCGTCTTTTCAGCTGACACGGTTAGGGCCTTTCTCCACTGCTTGCCGCTTGCTACATAGGCGGCTACGTTGCGGTAAGCGTAGCCGCCCGTGCGGACATGAAAGCGGAGCGCAATGCCACGCACCAGGCACGCGCCACGCAGACGGACCCAAGGGATCCCGCCCGCTCTATTCAAATGCATGAAAAAGATTGAGGCCCGGTGACTTGAATCAGCGGTCATCCCGGGCCCATCAGAGCTCGTAGAGCTCTTGGTTGCTTTGGTCTCGCTCTTCACGGCGCTTATCGAACTTTCCGAGGCACTCAAGCAGCATTCGAAGCATAACGAGTCGCTGCCATTAAGGCACTGACCCCTTGACCAAGCAACGGCGCTGCCCAGCTCTCCAGAACTTGGGCTGCCGTCGACTTTATTCTATCCGCGAGCATCTGGTTTACCAAATGGATTTTCGGTAAAGGAAGCACGGCACGCCCGCAAAACCACTACGCCCCAAGTGCCGCCATGGGGATCACCGCCACGCCGTCGTCGCGTGTGTAGGCAATGCTCCCCTTTCCAACCACGACCGCCAAAAACGCCGGCGCGGCATTCTGGGCGGCAGGATTGGAGAGCACTTTCCTCTCCAGCGCCTTGAGATTTCTCGCTCCATCGTCTGCTTTCGCATCACTCAGCTTGACCTCGATGGCTCCCCAGCGCCCGTCGTGCTCAACGATCAGATCGACCTCAAGGCCCTTCTCATCTCGGAAATAATGGACACTGTTGTCGACACCGCCGTAGGTGGAAAGGAACACGCGCACGTCGCGCAGAACGAGGTTCTCAAAGAGCATCCCTAGCGTTTGCATATCGCCAAGCAGCCGCTCAGGGGTAGCCCCCAGCAACGCCGCCGCAAGTGACGGGTCACAGAAGTAGCGCTTGGGGCGCACGCGAACGCGGGCCTTCGAGCGCATGGGCGGCTCCCATCCGCACAGGTCCTCGGTCAGCTTGAGCCTGTTGAAGAGGTCCAAGTACGCAGCGATGGTCCTCTCGTCGGGGCCCGCCTCACCGTACGAGGCGTCCTTTATGAGCGTCTTGTACGTGACAGCCTGGCTCTCGTTCATGGCAAGAGCTCGCAAAAGGCCGTGTGCAAGCTCGGGCGACATGCCCTCATCCAGCACGTTGACGTCGAGCACCGAGTGCACGTACTGGCTTGCCGTCTCTCGCGCAAGATCTTCCGAAAGCCCAAGATTTGCAGGCCAACCGCCCCTGCAGCACCAGCGGGCGACGTCATCCACCGTGCTCTCGCGACGCTGAGGGGCAAAACCCTCGCCCTTAAAGAGGCTTGCCAGTGACACGAGCGGCTCGCCGTCGCCCGACTCACACAGGGCCATGGGGCGCATTGACAGACGGGCGATCCTACCCGTGCCGGAATGACGAACATGGCTGCGCTCCTCGCTTTTGAGCGCGGTCGAGCCCGTGAGCAAAAGTGTCCCGCGTTCGTTGCCGCTCGCGTCCACGAAGCGCCGGGCGGCATCCCAAACCTCGGGCACCTCCTGCCATTCATCGACCAGGTGTGGCGCATCGCCGATGAGCGCCAGGCTTGGGTCAACCTCTGCCGCCGCGCGCTGCGCAGGCTCATCGAGCCTGGAGACGCTTACCGAGCGAGAGAGCGCCGTCCAGGTCTTGCCGCACCATTTGGGGCCGTTGATCTCCACACAGCCAAACGCCCGCATAAGGGTGTCGAGGCGCTCCTCTATGAGCCGGGGCCTATATCCCTTTTGGGTCAATCTCTTTGGTGCATCCATAGACGGCCGTCCCTCTCTATCACGCGATATGCGAAATTACGCCATTCTCAATGCTGATTTTACGCTACTTTCAATGTAGTTTTTACGCCGTTACAGATGTAGTTTTTACGCTGTTTTCATTGAAGGTTTTACGCTTGACATCCTTAGCGCGACGCTCGCTCAACCCCTGACCACCGGATTGCCCGAATTCCGGGATGCTGCCTCCGCTCCAAACAAAAGGCCCCGGCTCGCGATGAGCTGCCTCCCATTTCTTGAACATTAGAAATGGGAGGCTTTCCACCCCATGCCTCTATCGGAAACGGCATCCCGTCCTGAGCATCGAATCCGGGACGTAGTTTCCGCATGCGGCCTCGTTAGGAAAGCATGTCCCACTCTGAGCGCTCATTCCGGGGTGCAATTTCCGCCAGAGACGCCGCCGGGAAAGCGCATCCCGGTTTGGAGCCAAATTCCGAGTCGTAGTTTCCGCCTGAGGGCCGATCCGGAAACGGCATCCCATTCTGAAGCCGAAATCTGGAACGCACTTTCCGCCAAAGGTCGCAAAAGGAAAGCGCAACCCATTCCGAGCATTACATCAGAGCGCGCTTGGTTATCTCCGCTCGCACATCTCGGCAAACGAAATCAGCTTGGTATCTCCCCTACTCTCTGCGGCATCCCGACATCCCTGCGTAAAGCCACGCTTCGAGAAGATCACGTAGCTTTTATGCTGCCGCCTAAAGAGCTCGCTTCGATGCACGAGCTTTTGCAGCACGTCTTCGCCCGCCGGTTCATTGCGCCATTTGCACTCCGCAAACAGTGCAGCGCCCTCGCCATCGTCAATAATCAAGTCGATTTCTTCCTGCGTATGCGTGCGATTATCCGTCCCCCACCAGCGCCCGACGCTCGCCGGAACCACATCGAGCTGGCCCGCGCGCGCGAGTTCGTACACATACTGTCTGCATATAAGCTCAAAGACCGTGCCCATGTAATCCGATATGTGCGGCTCAATGCGCTTATACGCCATCTCGGCCATATCGTTTTGAATCAGCCCGATGTTCTGCGGAACAAACTTGTACCAGAACCTAAACATCTGGTCGCTCAGTAGATACACGGCCCGCTTATTGCTCGTCTCGTTTAGGGGCAGCTCGCGCTCGACAATCCCAAGCGACGCCAGCTTATCCACATAGCTCTTTACGTTGCTCGCAGGGATTCCCGTAGAGCTCGCAATCTCCGAGATCTTCGAGCGCCCCTGAGCAATTGCTTGCACGATCGCATCATATTGCTCGGGATTGCGGCACTCTTGCATTAGCAGGTTACTCGGCTCCTCAAAGAGATAGCCCATAGGAGTAAGAAAAAGACGTTTGATGTTGTCCTTGAGCGATACGGCAGGATCGACTTTCTCGATATATGCAGGAATGCCGCCCGTCATGCCATAGCAAACTGCAGCGTCTTCGCGACTCATGCTCTGCCACAGGCCGAGGGTCGTCGTAAAATCGAGCGGCATGATCTTAAACTGGGCCGTACGCCTACCGTATAGTGGGCTCTCGTAGCCCAACACCTGTTCCTCCATAAACGAAAGAGACGAGCCGCATAGAATCAGCATGAGCCTGGTCTCTTTGTACAGGTGATCAATCTTGTCTTGCAGCAACGAACTGATCTCGGGATTCGATTGGGCGAGGTAGGGATACTCGTCAATCACGACAATCAAACGTTCCGTGCGAGCCATGGTGGCCAATGCATCGAACGCCTCGTCAAAGCTACGAAACGACACGCCTGCAGCACCAACCGAGCCTGCAAGTATCGCCTGGCTAAAGCCGTGCAGGTTTGCCTCTGCATTGGTACGACGAGCTTGAAAGTAAATAGCATTCTTGCCTTGAATGAACTCTGTGATAAGGCGCGTTTTACCTACGCGACGGCGGCCGTAAATCACAGGCATCTCAAAGGAGCCCGTGCAATACAGTCGATTGAGCTCGGACATTTCCGCTGTTCTTCCGATAAACATAGGGTCATCCTTCCTTTACGTTATAGCTAGCTATATTATACCTTCCTATAATATAGCTAGCTATAACGTAATTCGACGACCGGCGCACACAACAGGGGCAGTACACCACCGCACGTGGACCGCTCCGGAAAGTGCACCCCATTCTGAGCGCCAATTCCGGGACACAGTTTCCGCTTCAAACAAAAGGCCCCGGCTCGCGATGGAGCTGGGGCCAAAGGCGCAGCGTATGCAGTTGGTGTTGAGCATGGACAGCCCATCAGTAATGGCCGTCCGCACCCCACCCTACCCGCGGTTGCGGGCGCGGCTGTACGGCGTATCCACCATGGGCAGATCCGGACGCAGCTTGCCGTCGAATGCGCGATAGGCGTTCTGCACGGCGGGCGCCGTGGGAATCGTTGCGATCTCGCCGATGCCCTTGCCGCCATATGCCACAGGCAGTAGCTCGTCCTTCTCCACGTAAATGGCGTGGATATCCGGAATCTCGGGCGCACGGAACAGTCCGAGTGTGCCGTACCTTGCCTGGGGCACGCAGTCCTTGAGCGGCCAGTCCTCGGTAAGCGCATAGCCCATACCCATGAGCACGCCGCCTTCAATCTGACCCTGGATGGAGATGGGGTTGACCACCTTGCCGGAATCGTGCGCGGCATAGACCTCGCTTACGCGACCATCATCATCCAGAATGACCACATGCGTGGCAAACCCGTAGCAGATGTGGCTCTTGGGATTGGGAACGTCGGCACCCAGCTTGTCGGTCGGCTCCAGGTACACGTAGCCGAACTCGCATCCCTCGAGCGCCTTGATAGCGGCCGCGGGGTCCTGAGGATGCATACCCTGGCCGGCGACGAGTTCCGGCGTGCGCAGCTGGTAGGCGCGACCGTCGTCGTACTCGATCTTGACGCCGTCACCATGCGCGCTCACAGGAGCATCGGGTGCAGGCTTGCCGGCCTCGATGCCAACCATGGCATCGCGCAGCAGGAAGGCGGCACCGCGCACGGCCTCGCCGGTCACGACCGTCTGGCGCGAGCCAGACGTGGTGCCGGAGTCGGGAGCGTTCTCGGTGGAGCACTCGCCATTGGCAATGCAGCCCAGCGGCAGACCGCATGCCTCGGCAACGTCCTGCAAAAAGACCGTGTTGCAGCCCTGGCCGATGTCGGACGTGGCGGCGTAGACCACGGCGCGACCACCCTCGACGCGAATCTTGCAGCGGCCGGCATCGGGCAGGCCCACGCCCACGCCGGCGTTCTTCATGGCGCAGGCGATACCGGCGTGTCCGGGATGCGCGTAATAGGCATCCTTGACCTCGAGCAGCGTCTCCTTAAGCGCCGTGGAGCAATCGGCGATCTGGCCGTTGGGCAAAACCTCGCCCGGCTCGATGGCGTTACGGTAGCGGATCTCCCACGGATCCAGGCCGACCTTCTCGGCCAGTAGGTCGATCAGGCTCTCGAGTGCAAACTCGGACTGGCAAACGCCAAAGCCACGGTACGCGCCGGCAGGCGGGTTGTTGGTGTAGTAGCCAAAGCCGCGGATGTCGGTGTTCTGGTACTTGTAGGGGCCGACGGCATGCGTGCAGGCGCGCTCGAGCACCGGGCCGCACAGCGACGCGTAGGCGCCGGTGTCAAAGTTGATCTCGCAGTCCAGACCGGTAAAGACGCCCTCGGCGTCGCAGCCCAGCGTAAAGGTGCCGTCCATGGCATGACGCTTGGGATGGAAAGCGAGCGACTCGGCACGCGTGAGCTTGCACTTCACAGGACGCTGGAGCTTATAGGCAGCAAGCGCGGCCAGGTGCTGGACGGACACGTCCTCCTTGCCGCCAAAGCCACCGCCCACGAGCATGGTCTCGACGACCACGCGCTCGGGCTCGTTGTCCCAGCCAAACATGTGGGCACACTCTTTGCGTGTGTCGTAGGCGCCCTGGTCGGTCGACTGCACCTTGACGCCGTTCTTGTACGGGAAGGCAACGGCGCACTCGGGCTCCAAGAAGGCATGCTCGGTAAAGGGCGTGGTAAAGCGCTGCGTCACGGTGAACGCGCTCTCCGCCAGCGCCTTGGCGGCGTCGCCGCGCGTTACGTGACGGCTCTGGCACACGTTGTCCTTGAGCTCCACAGTGTTGCCAAAGGCAAAGAAACTGTCGTGCAGGCGCGGGGCGTCGGCAGCCTTGGCCTCGACAATGTTACGCACGGGCTCCAGCGGCTCGTAATCGATCTTTACGAGCTTCTTGGCCTTCTCGAGCGTCGCCTCGTCCTCGGCAACCACCAGCACAATGGCATCGCCCACGCAGCGGGTGATATCGCCCGCCGCGATCATGACGTCCCAATCCTGGATAAGGTGGCCGACCTGGTTGACCGGCACATCCTCGGCGCGCAGGATGCCCACCACACCGGGCAGGGCCTCGGCCTTGGAGGTGTCGATGGAAAGCACACGGGCGCGCGGATACTTGGAGCGCACGGCGCTGGCATAGGTCAGACCTGGCTGATCGAGCTCGTCGATGTCGTCGGGATACTTGCCCTCGCCGAGCACCTTCTTGCGCACGTCGATACGGAAGGCGCGCTTGCCTACGCCGTAGTTGTCGCCGCGCTCCAGATCCTCGTCGATCTGCTTTTCGCCGCGGAGTACTGCAGCGGCCAGCGAGATGCCCTCGATAATCTTTTTGTAGCCGGTGCAGCGGCAGACGTTGCCGCGGATGGCGTACTTGATCTGCTCCTCGGTGGGCTCGGGATCCTCGGCGATGAGCGCAGCGCCCGCCATGACCATACCGGGGATGCAAAAACCGCACTGCACGGCGCCCACAGCGCCAAAGGCGTACACAAAGGCCTCGCGCACATCCTCGGGCAGGCCCTCAACAGTCACGATGTTGCGGCCGGCGGCAAGAGCGGTGGTTAGCACGCACGCCTTGACGGCTGCACCGTCCACATGGATGGTGCAGGTACCGCAGGCACCCTCGGAGCAGCCGTCCTTGGCGGAATGGATGTGCAGGTCGTCGCGCAGGTAGCGCAGCAGCGGTTTGTTTTGGGTCGTCGTGTGCTCGACGCCGTTAACGGTAAAAGTGAATTCCTGTGCCATGGTGATTCCCTTCTACACGCCGGCGGCGATGCCGGTGCGGTCGTGGATGGCGCCATGCGGGCAAACGACGGCGCACATGCCGCACGACAGGCAGTCCGCACCGTCGATGTGGGCACAGTTGTCCTCGATGCGGATAGCGCCGGCAGGGCACTTTTTGGCGCACATGCCGCAACCGATGCAGCTCGTGTCGCAAATCTTGCGGACGATGGCGCCCTTATCGGTGTTGTTGCAGCGCACCAGGATGTTCTGGTAGCCGGGAACAAAGGCAATCACGCGCTGCGGGCACGCCATGCCGCACAGGCCACAGCCCGTGCACTTGGAGCGGTCCACGCGGGCGATGCCATCAATCAGTGCAATGGCGCCGTGGGGACAGGCCGTGACACAGGCGCCACAGCCAATGCAGCCTTCGCTGCAGCGGGCGTCGCCGCCTGCGGAGGCGCAACCGCTTCCGCAGGCAACGTAGGCCACGTTATGTTGAATGGATTTGGCCATAAGAGACTCGCCTATTTCTTAAGGAGATACGGATAGCTGTCGCGCACGGCCTTGATGGTCAGGCGGACGGCCTCGGGCAGACCGGTGTTGACGGCATCGACCGAGACGGTGCGGACCGTGCCGGCGACGCGGACCTTAAAGTGGTCCTCGTCCACGGCCAGGAAGCCCTCGTTCTCGGAGTTCTCCATGTCCTGATCGCTCCAGAACAGGGTGAGCTTGTCCTTGTAGGGACGACCCTCCTGGTAGGGGCAGAACACGGCGCAGTTGCCGCACTCGTTGCACATGCCGTCGATGTGGACGACCTGATGCTTGGCCAGGCCCGGCACCTTAATTGCCACGTTGGCGCGGTTGGGGCACACATCGCAGCAGACCTCGCACACCGAGCCGCAGCCCAGGCAGCGGGTCTTGGTGCAGTTGCGCTTGTCGCGGCACAGCGATCCCTTGCGCTCGTAGCAGGTGTCCTCGCGGCCGGCCTGCTCGTTGCAGTCGGCGTACTTGTTAAAGTCCACGCCGGCAATGGCACGGGCGACCTCGGCGGCGTCGGCGATAGCCTCGACCACGGTAGCGGGACCGCGGCGGCAGTCACCGGCAGCCCAGACGCCCTCGACGCCGGTGGAGGTGGCGGCAAGGCGGCCGCGACGGTCGTGCTCGACGCCCGCGGCGTCGTACAGGCTGGCATCGATGCCCTCGCCCACGGCGCAGATCACCGTGGTGGCGGAAAGCTCGACGGTCTCGCCCGTGGCGACGGGGCTGCGACGGCCGCTTGCATCCGGCTCGCCAAGTTCCATGACGTCGCAGGTCAGCACGGCGCCGTTGAGCGCCTTGGGCGCCAGCAGCTCGCAGAACTCAACGCCGTCGGCAAGAGCAAGATCGAGCTCTTCCTCGTCGGCGGGCATCTGCTTCTTGGTGCGGCGATACACCAGGCGCACGTTCTTCACGCCAGCAAGGCGCTTGGCCACGCGGGCCGCGTCCATGGCGGTGTTGCCGGCGCCGATGACCACGACGTCCTCGCCCAGCTCGAGCTTCTCGCCCTTCTTGGCGGCCTCGAGGAACTCCAGCACGTCGAGCTCGGCACCCTCGCCCAGGCCCGCAGAGCCGGGCATCCAGGCACCAGTGGCCACGACTACGTCGGTAAAGCCCTGGGCCTTGAGCTCGTCAATGGACTCCACGCGGGCGTTGAGCTGCACCTTGGCGCCAAAGGCCAGACAGAGCTCGGCATCGTGGGAGATATCGTCGCTCGCGATACGGAACTCGGGGATCACGTGACGGACCACGCCGCCGAGAGAGTCGCGGGCCTCGAAGATAGTGACGGGCACGCCGGTGCGCGTCAGGAAGAACGCCGTCGCCAGACCGGCCGGGCCGCCGCCGATAACGGCAACGTTGCGCTCGGCGTCGTTGGCAATGGCCTGGGCGCGCAGCTTGGGCAGCACGGCGGTCATGGCCTCGCGGGCGGCCTTGAGCTTGCTGGCGCGAATCTGGGCGCCCTCGGGCTCGTAGAATGCACGCTCGCAGGCACGGCCGCAGGGATGCGGGCAGATGGTACCGGTAATGAACGGCAGGGCGTTGCGCTCGATGATGATGTTGAGCGCGTCCTCGTAGCGGCCCTCGTCAACAGCCGCCAGATAGGCAGGGATATCCTGCTGGATGGGGCAGCTCGTACGGCACGGCGTGGTAAAGCAGTCGGAAAGCGGGCTCTTGCCAGCGACCTTGCGGTCGGGCAGCGGACGCAGCGGCTTCTTGTAGAGCGGGTTGGTGAGTGAGCCGGTCTGGATCGCGGTCACGGCCTCGAGAGAGACGCCCGCGAACGGCTTGCCGTCCAGATCGGTAAACTCGCCGGCCATCTGGCTAAAGCGCTCGTAGCCACCGGGCTTGAGCACGTCGGTCGCCAGGGTGACGGGCCAAATGCCGGCGTCATACAGGGCACGGATGTTGTAGACCGTGGCACCGCCGGAGTAGCTGATGCGCAGCTTGCCATCGAACTGCTCGGTAATGCGGCGGGCGGCCTCGATGGTCAGCGAGAACAGCGAACGGCCGGACATGTACATCTCGGTGGAAGGCAGCTCGTTCCTCGTCACGTCGACGGGGAACGTGTTGGTCAGCTTGACGCCAAACTCCAGACCGCGCTCGGCGCACAGGGCAATCAGGCGCTCGAACATGGGCACGGCATCGGCCCACTGCAGATCCTCGCGGAAGTGCGTGTCATCAAAGACGATGTAATCAAAGCCCAGCTCGTTGAGGCGCTGGCGGGCAAACTCATAGCCCAACAGCGTGGGGTTACACTTGATGTAGGTGTTAAGGCCCTTCTCGGTGATGAGGTAGGTCGCGATGCGCTCGATCTCGGCAGGCGGGCAGCCGTGCAGGGTAGACTCGGTGATGGAGTTGGAGACGCGCGCCGGGATGGACTCGACAAACGCAGCGTCGACATGCTCAAACTTGTCCAGGTTGGCGAGTGCCCATGCGCGGCACTCGTTCCAGACGTCGGAGCCGCTGGCGTCCTTCATGCCCTCGATGTAGGCGTCGACCTTGGGGCTCTTGATGCCCTCGAGGTCATAGCCCACGGACATGTTGAAGACAAAGCCGTCCGGGCTACCCAGGCCGTACTCGCGAGCGATCAGGTGGCAGGCGAACCATGCCTTCACGTACTCGGCAAAGGCCTGCGGAACCTCGAGTTCGGTCGACCACTCGCAGTTGTAGCACTCATCCTGCGCCACAATGCAGGGTTTGTTCACACACTTGGAGAGCTCCTCGCCGTCCATAACCTGGACGGTCTTGAGCTCAAAGAAGCGGGAACCAGCAACATAGGATGCCACGATGTTCTGGGCAAGCTGCGTATTGGGGCCGGCGGCCGGGCCAAACGGAGTCTCGATGCGCTCGTCAAAAATGGGAAGCGCACCCTCCTGGTTGGCCGTGACCATCTTACGCACGCCAAAGATGGCGTCCTGGGTCTTGTGCTCCTCGATGATCCAGTTCATCAGCTGCGAAAACGGGATCGGCCTCATGATGTCGCTCATAGTGAGCTCCTCTCTGTAACGCCCGGCGAGACCGCGCGGCGGGCGCAAATACGGTGTAGCGCTAGCACAGCGCCGGCGACCCCGCGGAGGTCGCCTATACGCGCGTCGGATGCGGCGAAACATCTGACGCGCGCGAATCTACTTGTAATTAGTAGGCGCGATCGTTGAGCGTGCTCCAGAGCTTCTTGGACTCGGCCATGGTCCACGCGTTGATCTTGTCCTCATCAATCCCAACGAACTCACGATCCTTGTACAGGACGCGGCCGTTGATGATGGTGGTGCGGCAGTTTTTGCCCATCATGCCAAAGAGCATGTGGCCGTCGATATTCTCCTCGCTCAGCGGCGTAAAGGGCTTGTAGTCCATGACGATGACATCGGCGGCAGCGCCGGCCTCGAGCACGCCGAGCTTGCGATCGAAGTACTTGCTCGCCATCTTGGCGTTGTTCTCGAACAGCATGGTCATGGCCTCGCACCAGCCCACGTTGGGCATGGCGGCGTTGTGTCGCTGAATGATCAGGAAGACCTTAAGGCTCTCGAGCATATCGTGGGTGTAGGCGTCGGTGCCCATGCACACGGGGATGCCGCGGCGGAAGAACTCGAGCACGGGGGCGCAGCCCACGGCGTTGCCCATATTGGATTCGGGGTTGTTGACGAGCCAGGTACCGGACTCCTTGACGATATCCATCTCGGCGGGCGTCACGTGGATGCAGTGGCCGAGCATGGTGTCGGGACCCAGCAGATTGTGCTGCAGCAGGCGCTCGACGGGGCTGATGCCACCGCGGTTGAGGCGGGAGTCCCACACGTCATTCATGCCCTCGCACACATGGATGTGGAAGCCGGTCAGGCCGTTGTTGGCCTCGGCCATCTTATCCATGGTCTCGTCCGACAGCGTAAAGGTGGCGTGACCGCCAAACATGGCGGCAATCATGTGGTTGTCGTTATCGCGACGCTCCTTGGCGGCCCACTGGGCAAACTCGGCGTTCTCGGCAATGGCCTGGTCGCATTTTTCCTGACCGCGGCGGTCGGAGACCTCGTAGCACAGGCACGAACGCATGCCCAGCTCCTGAGCTGCATCCTTAATGGTAAAGAGGCTTCCCGGGATCTCGCAGAAGCTCGCATGGTGATCGAAGATCGTGGTGACGCCATCGCGGATGGAGTCAAGAATCGTGGCATAGGCGCTGGCCTTGGTGCCGTCGAGCGTCAGGTTGTCATCGATCTTCCACCACTGCTGCTCAAGATTCTCCAGGAAGTTGGTGGGGTTGCAGCCCTTAATGGCAAGGCCGCGGGCCAGACCCGAGTAGATGTGGGTGTGGCAGTTGATGAGTCCGGGCATGATGAGGTTGCCCTGGGCGTCGACGTACTCGGCATCCGGGTACTTGGCCTTGAGCTCGCACTCGGGGCCCACTTCGACGATCGTATCTCCGTCAATGGCGACCGCACCGTTTGGAATAAACGGGGTCTGAGCGTTGCGGGTAAAAACGGAACCGTTAGCGACCAGAAGCATGGATGCTCCCTTCAACATCAGAGGCGGGGTTTGACACCTCTGACATGGCGGAGTGCGAAGCGCCGGCCTACACCGGAAACGGGCCCTCTCCCGTCAACGCTTCACCAAAGGGACAAACCCTTTGAAGTGCGGCTTGGCGCCGCATGGCGTCGGCGGACGAGGCGATGCGCCCGCCGACGAATAGCACCGAATTGGTTACTTCTTGCTCTCGGGCAAGACCAGATCCACGGCAGCGTCCTTGGCAGCATCGATGTGTTGAGCCACGACCGGCGTCTGCGGAAGGATCAGGTTAAGGACAATGGCCATGATGGCGGTGGGGGTTACGGCATTGGAACCGATGACGGTGGACACCCAGGCGGGCATACCCTCGCCGGCAAGGCAACCGCTGGCCATCCAGATACCCAGGCCAAAGACGACGGAGGTGCCGACGATGGTGGTAGTGCGCTGCGTGAGGCCCTCGCGGGTGAACATGCGCACGCCGTTCATGGTGATGGTGCCAAAGACGCCGACGGTCGCGCCGCCGATAACGGGCTGCGGGATAGCGGAAAGGACGGCAGAGAGCTGCGGGAACAGACCGGCGATGGCAAAGACGGCCGCGATGATCACAAAGACCCACTTGTTGACGACCTTGTTGGAGCAGATGATGCCCACGTTCTGGCCAAGGGCGCTGGTGGGAAGACCGCCCAGCAGGCCGCCGACCATAGAGGTGAGGCCCTGGGACACGATAGCGCCGGAGAGCTCGCGCTCGGTAGGCATACGGTCGATGGAGCCCAGGCAAGCGGCGGAGACGTCACCGATAACCTGGATGGCGACCATGGGGAACACGACGGCGAGGGTAATGCAGACTTCGGGATCAAACTCGAGCGCGTAGGGCATGAGCTTGGGAAGGGCGAAGACCTGAGCGGTGGCGACGCTGGAGAAGTCGATCATGCCAAAGGGGATCGAAACGATCATGCCAACGATCATGCCAAAGAACACGGATCCCAGCTTGAGCGTGCCCTTGCCAAAGTTGGCGAGCGCAAAGACCACGGCGAAGGTGATAAGAGCGACGCACCAGGCCTGCGGAGTGCCCCACAGCGGCGTACCCATACCGCCGGCCATATACTTGACGGCCGTGGGATACAGCGAAACGCCGATGGAGAAGATGACCGTACCGGTCACGACGGGCGGGAACAGCCACTTGATCTTGCTGTAGGCCAGACCAAAGAGGACCGCGACGGCGCCGCCGACGATCTCGCCGCCCAGCAGCGCACCAAAGCTAAAGCCCGAGGCACCCATGGCCTGCAGAGCCGGCAGGAACGCGAACGAAACGCCCATGACGATGGGCAGGCCGCCGCCGATGCGACGGAAGGGAGCGAAGGCCTGAAGGGCCGTATCGATCGCCGAAAGAATGAGCGCGACCTGGATGATGTCGGTGCTCTGCTGGCTATTAAAGCCGTAGACGCCGGCCATGATGACCGCCGGGGTAATGATGCCGGCAAACGATGCCAGTACGTGCTGAAGGGCACACGGGATCATTTCCTTAACGGGAGGCATGCCTTCGCGAGTGAACAGGGCTTCAGTGCCGTTCGTAACCGTCTCCTGGGTCATTTGACCACCAATCCTCGAAATAGTTGTTTTCGCATCTAACGCTCTATTGTGACGCAGTGCGGGGTTGAGGTTGTGCCTTCGTTGCATATCGTATTAAAGATGGTTCTCATTCTCAATAATAATTTTTTGTTATCAGACTATTCTTGAGCTGAGACAATGCATTTCCGCAGGTCAGGAAAGTGTCCGGTCAAAATAACATCTAACTTTTCTTTTGGTCAACCGTTTACCGCCAAAATCATACCGCTCGTCTGTATTACGCAATGTACCTGCGAATATGCGAGTCAATAGACACCGTGTTACCATGAGAAAAAATTGTTATGAACATTTCCGATTTCACCCAAAGGAGTTGCCCGTGAACGAGACCGTACGCCGCTTTTTGCCGATGGTCGATTTCCTGGAGCAGATACTCGGTAAGAACAGCGAAATCGTGCTGCACGATTTCTCGGATCCCGACCACGCCATCGTCGATATTCGCAACGGCATCGTGAGCGGCCGTAAGGTCGGCGGTCCCGCCACCGATCTGGCGCTCAAGATCATGCACGACCCAAAGTATCGCGACCTGCCGTTTATTACGGGCTATGAGGGGCGCGGTGCCGGTGGCAAGACGTTGGAGTCAGCGACGTACTTTATCCGCGAGGATAAAGAGATCGTCGGCATGCTCTGCGTCAACACCGATCTCTCGACCGTGCGCTCCATCAACGCCATGGCACAGCAGCTCATGGCCTGCTTCGACGCGGCGCCGACGCGCACGGAGCCCGCCCCTATCGAGGTCGAAAGCCTTTCGGAGTCCACACAGGAGCTCATCGACCGCAGCATTGCCGAGTTGCTGAGCGCGCGCGGGCTGGATGTAGCGTCGCTTGGCCAGAGCGACCGCGTGGACGTCATTCGCCACCTCAACGGCAACGGCGTGTTTATGCTCAAGGGCGCCGTGGCCTGCGCCGCCACCGCGCTGGGCATCTCGGAGCCCAGCGTCTACCGCTACCTGCAAAAAGTTCGCAAGGAGGGCTAAACGTGATCCCTTGGGGACGAAGGGAAACGGATCATTTTTGTCGCATCGCTTGACAAAAGACCCTGCAGCTCGCACGCGCTGCAGGGTCTTTTTGCATGTCATGTTTAGTTGTTACCAACACCTTAGAGAGCGGCGACAACCTCGATCTCGACCAGACCGCCAGCCGGAAGAGCGGCAACCTGGAAAGCGCTGCGCGCGGGGAACGGGGCCTCGAACTTGGAGGCGTAAATCTCGTTCACGGCGGCAAAGTCGGCGATGTCGGCCAGGTAGACCGTGGTCTTGACGACATCGGCAAACGTGGCGCCGGCAGCGGTCAGCAGAGCCTCGACGTTGGCGAGGGACTGCTTGGCCTGGGCCTCGACACCCTCGGGCAGCTTGCCGGTCGCGGGATCGATGCCCAGCTGGCCGGACAGAAACACCATGTTGCCAGTCTGGATACCGGGGGAATACGGGCCGATGGCTGCGGGTGCGTTATCGGAAGACACGACGGTCTTGCTCATGTTTTTCTCCTTACAAGTAAAAGGGAACGGGAGCGCGGCGTTCACACCGGGAGGCACAGTTCGGTCTGAACACCGCGCTTGATTGGGATAGTAGGGGATGAGTTTGCCCGATGCAAGATAATTATCAGACTTCGAGAATATTTTATCGCCCAACGGTTTCCCCGGACCGCTGAACGGTTCTCATATGAAGCAGCCAGTCCAAGCTGCTGAAGACTTTATCCCGCTTAGAGCACGGGCATCGCCTGCCGCGATGGCACCACTATACTTTTGATTATCTGAGCATTTTGAAAGGCAGGATATGACCGCAACCGCCAGTCGAACCACCAACCGTAGACCCGAGCTCTTGGCCCCCGCCGGAGGCCCGGAGCCCTTCGCCGCCGCACTCGCCGCGGGGGCAGACGCCATCTACTGTGGCATGGGCAGCTTCAACGCCCGCCGCAAGGCAACGAACTTTACCGACAAGGCCTTTGAGCAGGCCTGCCGCGCTGCACACCTGGCCGGCTCGCGCGTCTACGTCACGGTCAACATCGTCATCAAGCAGTCCGAGATGGCCGATGCGTTGCAACTCATCCATCGCTGCTCCACGCTGGGCGCCGATGCCTTCATCATCCAGGACTGGGGTCTGTTCTTTGAGGTCAAGCGCACGGTGCCCGGCATCGAGACGCATATCTCGACCCAGGCGAACATCCATGACGACCGCGGAACCATCTGGTGCCGCGAGCAGGGCGCCGACCGCGTGACCCTCTCGCGCGAGCTCTCCATCGACGAGATCGCCGCCATCCACGACGCCGCGCCCGATGTCGACCTCGAGGTCTTTAGCCACGGTGCCATCTGCTTTTGCTACTCGGGTCTGTGCCTGCTGTCGAGCTTTGCCATGGCGGGCCGCTCGGCCAACCGCGGCATGTGCGCCCAGCCCTGCCGCCTGCCCTACGAGCTAATCGACGAGAACGGCCGCACGCTCTCCCCCGCCGGTCGCGAGCGCGCGCTGTGCCCGCGCGACACCAACACTTCGCAGCTTGTTCGCCGTCTGTATGACGCCGGCGCCGCATCGCTCAAGCTCGAGGGCCGCATGAAGGCGCCCGATTACGTGTATTCCATCGTCGACGTGTATCGTCATCAGATTGATGACATGCTGGCCGGAACCACCGTTGCCAAGGACGAGAAAGCCGCCCGCCAGCGCCAGCTCAAGCGCTGCTTTAACCGCGACTTTACGCACGCCTATCAGGACGGCACCTCGGGCGACGAGATGATGAGCTATGAGCGTTCCAACAACCGCGGCCAGATCGTGGGCACGGTGCTCGGCAGCCGCCCGGCCAACCGAGATGTGCGCGGCCTCAAGCCCGACGACCGCCGTCGCCGCGCCGCCATCGCCCGCATTGAGCTGTTTGAGCCCGTGGAAAAGGGCGACCTGCTGGAGCTTCGCCACGATGATGAGTTCGATCAGTTCCTAACCACTATCGCTGCCGATGATGCCGCCGTCGGTGACATCATCGAGTGCCGCGTGCCCCGCAGCATGCCCGAGGGCTGCCGCGTGCGCGTCATCCGTAGCCAGCGCGCCATCGACGCCGCCGGCGCCGCGCTCAAGCGCGACGTGCTTCGCCGCCGCGCCGTTGATGTAACCGTTGTGGCGCATCTGGGCGAACCGTTTACCGTGACGCTCACCTGCTGCGACGCCCCATCGCTTACGGCCACGGCCACGGGCTTTACCGTCGAGGCCGCCAAGACCCGCGCGGTCGAGGCGTCCGATTTGGTAGAGCATGTGGGTCGCATGGGCTCCTCACCCTTTGAGGCAGCGAGCTTTGACGTTTCGCTCGACGCCGGCTGCGGTATGGGCTTCTCCGCCGTGCACAAGGTGCGCGCCGCCGCCTGCAAGGCATTGGAGGAGGCCATTCTGGCGCCGTACGAGGAGCGCGCGAAAACGCTCGAGTTGCCGGTGATTGTAACCAGTGATTCCCGCCCCGCGCCCGCGCACTACCGCGACGAGCCGCAGATCTGCGCCACCGTCACCACGCTCGAGGCTGCCGAGGCAGCCCGCGCGGAGGGCGCAACGCGCATCTACATGACCACCGACGTACTCGACGCGGCCGGGCTCTCCCCCACCGACGCATTTGAGCAGGGTACCGTGCCCGTACTCGACGAGGTCTGCCGCGCCGTTGACCACGTCCGCGTTGACCCGTGGGTTGTTGCCGGTGCCACGGTCGCTATTGGCAACATCTCTGAGCTTGCCCTGGCCGCCCAGGTTGGCGCCACGGCCGAGATTCGCTCTTGCCTGCCGGTTCATAACACGCCCTGCATGGAAGCGCTTGCCGAGCGCGGAGCCGGTGCGTTTTGGCTCTCGCCCGAGATCACGCTCGACGAGATTGTCTCGCTCGGCGCCGCCGCGCCCGCGGCGCTGGGCATCACCGTCTTTGGCCGCCCGCGCGTCATGACAAGCGAGCATTGCATTCTGCAGGTTGCCAACGGCTGCATCCACGATTGTGCCAACTGCCGCCTGCGTGCCCGCAAGCTCTCGCTCAAGAATATCGACGGCAAGGTCATGCCGGTGCGTACCGACATCCACGGCCGCTCACGCCTGTACGACGCCTACCCCATCGACCTCACGCCGCAAGTTCCGCAGCTGCTCGATGCCGGCGTGCGCCGTCTTATGGTCGACGGAACCTTGCTCGAGGCCGATGAGATTGGCCGTGCCGTCGCTCGCGTCCGTCGCGCTGTCGAGGCGGCTCAAGCCGGCCGCAAGCCGGCCGCCCGCCTGCGCGGCGCCACCTCGGGCTGCATGTTTGTGGGAATTAGCTAACCGAAAGGCTTACACGTGAACGAAGAGCCTCAAGTCCTCTACTGCGACGCCTGGCTCATGGCCATCGACAAGCCCGCCGGCATGATCGTCCACGGTGACGGCACCGGCGAGCGCACACTTACCGACTACGCCAGCGACCTGCTGCTGGCGATGGGCGACGGCTTTGCCGCGACCGACATGCAGCCGCTCAACCGCTTGGACCGTGACACCACCGGCGTGGTGCTGTTCTCACTCGACAAGCAGACGCAGCCCGCCTTTGACCAGATGATCATCGACCACGCGTTCGAAAAGCACTACCTGGCGCTCGCCGAGGGCAAGATCGACTGGAACGAAAAGCTCATCGACAAGCCCATCGCCCGCGACCGTCACGACAGCCGAAAGATGCGCGTCGGCGCCAGCGGCAAGCCGTCTCAAACGCGCGTGAAGGTGCTCAAGCGTCTTAAGAGCCGCCGCGGCCTGCCCACGCGCTCGTATATCGATGTCGAGCTGCTCACCGGCCGCAAGCACCAGATTCGCGTGCACCTGGCGAGCGAGCGCCATCCCCTGGTGGGCGACGACCTGTACGGGACGCCGCGTCCTTGTGGCCTCATGCTCCACGCCCACAGCGTGTCCTTTACGCATCCCGTAACCGGCGAGCACATCCACATCGAAGCCCCCTGCCCCTGGGAGCCCTAAAACCTGCCAAAAAGGGACAGGTTTATTTTGACAGGTTTTATCTGGTCAAACGTCATGCCGCCACGATGACTCAGCCGCGGTCCCAAAACGTCTCGATCTGTAACAGTTAGAGCCCATTTTCCGGTCTATCTGTTACAGATCGAGACATTCGAATCCCCCTCAAGGGAAAATCTCAATCTGTAACAATAACTCGGCAAAATCGATCCCAAATGTTACAGATTGAGACAAAGGAACGGCGCAATTCGGAAGTATTTCAATCAGTAACACCTAGCCCACTTTAAGCGGTCCAGTTGTTACAGATTTAGACTAAACCGGTAGACAACGAAAGCGGCAACGCCCGTAATGGACGTTGCCGCTTTTCTATTGAGAAAACTACTCAGTTTTCATTACTAACCACCACAATGGGGACGGGCACCTTCGCGGTGGTTTTGGCCTTAGCCCGTCCCTGCCGTTAGACCGTGACGACGTTGTCCATTGCCCGGTACTTGGCGGGGACCTCGCCTGCGGTAATAATCGTTGCATCGCGGAAGTCCGCGAACTTGACGGGCGCCACCATGCCAAATTTGCTGGCATCCGAGATTACGAAGCGTTTGGCCGTATGGCGCATCGAGATGCGCTTGACCTGTGCCTCCTCGATATCGGGCGTCGTAAAGCCCTGCTCGGCGGCAATGCCGTTGGAACCCCAAAAGCCGCAGTTGAAGTTATAGCGGTCTAGAGTTGCCAAGGCATCGGGGCCAACGAGCGCCTCGGTCTCGGGTTTGAGCTCGCCGCCCAGCACCACGGTACGCATGCCGCGCAAAGCGAGATGCTGAGCATGGAGCACGGAATCAGTCACATAGGTGACGCCGTCGAGATGCGGAAGATGCTCGATGAGCTTGAGGGTCGTGGAGCCCGAATCGATATACACAAAGCTATCGGGCTCCACCAGGGCCGCGGCACGGGCGCAGATGCGCTCCTTGTCATCGTTATGGAGATCACTGCGCTCGCTGATCGTCAGGTCACGCGTCACGTGCGCGCGCTCAAGACTCGTCGCGCCTCCGTGCACCTTGGCGATACGGTGCGCGCGGTCGAGCGTTTGCAAGTCACGGCGAATGGTGGACGGTGTCACGCCCAGGGCCTCGGCAAGCTCCGGCACGGTAACCGAGCCGGTCTGCTGCACCATCGACACGATCGCGTTGAGCCTATCTTCCGCAAGCATCGCTTACTCCTCCTCGGGGTACACGACTCCCCAATCGGCGCGGAGCTTGGTCATCAGCTCCATAACATCAGAAGCATAGCCCAGAAGCTCGCGCTTCGAATCATCGCCAGCAACGGCCTTCTCCAGGTCTGCCATCTCGTAGCACAGTGCGTAGGCCTCGGTGCCAGCGTGGACCTCCTCACGGTGACCGTCCGCAGTCCACACGATGGTCGCATGGTCGGCGCGTGGATACTCGTTGACCTCGATATAGCACTTATCGAAGCTGATGACCGAGCGCTTGGGCTGCTTGGAGTGGAGCGTAAGGCTCACGACGCCCAGCTGCTGCTCGGCGTTACGGCAGACAATGCCACCCGCTACGTCAACGCCAGTCTCGCAGGTATTGCCCAGAGACACGACCTCGGCGGGTTGGCTGGCCATAAACAAGCGCATGACGGAGAGCGCATACACGCCAATGTCGAGCATGGCGCCGCCGGCAAGACTACGGTTGTAGAAGCGGTTGGTCAGGTCGCCGTACTCCTTATAGCTGCCAAAGTTAAGCTGGGCGAGGTTCATGCGGCCAAAGTCGCCAGCATCCATGCGACGGCGCAGCTCCTGATACAGCGGCATGTGGAGCACCGTGGTGGCATCCATAAGGACCACGTTGTGCTCATCGGCTATGGCACGAGCCTCGTCGAGCTCGGCGGAGTTGAGGGTAATGGCCTTCTCGCAGAGCACGTGCTTGCCGGCGGCCAGCGCGGCACGCAGATAAGTGATGTGCGTGTTATGCGGCGTGGTGATATAGACAGCATCGATGTCAGGATCGGCATAGAGGTCCTCGACCGTGTCATAGACCTTCTCAACGCCATACAGCTCGGCAAAAGCCTGAGCCTTGGACAACGTACGGTTGGCGACGCCCGCGAGCTTGCGGCCGGCAAGAGCGAGAGACTGGGCCATCTGGTTGGCGATAACGCCGCACCCGATTACAGCCCAACGAAGCTCGGGAGCCGTAAAGATATCATCGGGGAACGGCTTGTCCTGGACCGAAGCAAACGCTGCTTTGGCGGCTGCCGCGGCGTCGAGCGGAGCCTGCTTAGAATCTGCCATCATGTGCCTCCTGTGTCATAGAACGTCTTGCATTTCTGATAGCTCTATATTCGCACAAACACGCGCGTCTGTGCGCGTGTTTGCGTGTCTCGCCGCTAAACGGTCATTTTTGCCCCATAAACGGCGCATATATGCGCAGTGGTACGCAAGAAATCGCAGTAAAATGCGCACGAACACGCACGCGGTCAATTTGAAGAACACGACGCGCTCATGTATGCCCACTCATTTATGCCTGTCCCAAATGAGTGTTCTCACTCATTTAAGTCTGCCCCCAATGAGTGCAATGAGTAGGGATAGAAAAAGGCCCGGGTGCCGTGGCATCCGGGCCTTTGCTAGCAACTTAACTGTTGCGGGCAGCTTAGAACTTGTGGCCGCACTTCTTGCAGACGCGCAGCTTGTTCTTGCCGTCCTTCTCGTGACCGACGCGGGAAGAGCACTCATTTAAGTCTGTCCCCAATGAGTGGGAGTAATCAGAGACCCTTTGCGAGGGAGGCCGGACGTGGCCTTCCTCGTTTTTATTCATGGACTTTAGTCCGTGCCGCGCGGCACGCGCGGCATAGAAAGCCACCCGCTCAGCGGGTGGAGGCCAATTTCCGCTACGCGACAAAAACCTTCCCCCTAGCATGAGGATTGTTCAGGTCATCATACTAGGGGGAAGGTGATTGCTGTGGCCCAGAAAGCCAACAGCCTCGCGCACACGAAATGGCTGTGCAAGTACCGCATCGCACCGAGGCCAAGCTCATCGCCGCCATCGTCGAGAAGCACCCCGAGGTGCGCTTTGCCGCGAGCCGCACCTCGGCCCACGCCGACCTCTACGACCGCATGGAGCAGGCCCTGTGCGAGCGCGTGGCCAACGCGGTGGATGTCGTCCGCTCCGACATCAGCCCCGCGCTTCTTGTCCACACCGGTCCAAACCTCGTGGGTGTGGCGGTCCAGGGACTCTAGTGGAGGCGGGGCGTCCTGCCCCAAAAACAAATGCAAAAGACGAGCACTTCTTGCCGCTCAATTGGCAAGAAGCGCTCGTCTTTTCTTAACGCGTTGTATGGCGGAGAGAGCGCAAGTTACGCGAGCGCCCTTCTTGCCAGCTCGGCCGCGCCGAGGATTCCTTGGTCGCCGCCGCAGCCCGGGGCGCAGATGTAGCTCTCCATGCCCTTAAGCTCGGCGGTCTGGATGTAGCCACCCAGATATTCGAGGGTCTTCTTGCGGACGATGCCGTAGAGCTGCTCCTGGTGCATCACGCCGCCGCCGAGGACGATGCGGCGAGGCGAGTACATGAGCACGAGGTTCGCGCACATCTGCCCCAGATAATCCCCCTCGAGCGCCCACACCTCATCGTTGTCCGCGAGCTCGGCCGCGGGCTTTTCCCCAGCGCGCGGCGATGGCGGGGCCGGAGGCGAGCCCCTCGAGACAGCTCGCGTGGCTCGGGCAGACGCAGCGTCCCTCCTCGGTGGGACGGGTCCTTACCAGCATGTGACCGGCCTCGGGGTGCAGCATGCCGTGAAGGAGTCTGCCCGCGCACATGACGCCCGCGCCCACGCCGGTGCCGATGGTCACGTAGACGGCGTCCTCGAGCCCCTTGCAGCAGCCGAAGACCACTTCGCCGAGGCAGGCAACGTTCACGTCCGTGTCGTAGGCCACCGGAATCCCGAGGGCGTCGGCGAACGCGGCGCGAAGACCATGGCCTCGCCACGCGAGCTTGGGCGTCTGGAGGATGGAGCCGTAGCGCTCGTCGTTGGGGTCGACGCAGGTCGGGCCGAAGGCGCCGATGCCCAACGCGTCCACATCGCGGGCGGTGAACCACTCGATCATCTGCGGGACGGTCTTGGCGGGCGTAAGCGTCGGGGTCTCCATACGGTCGAGGACCTCGCCGTCGCCGGACACCACGGCACAGACCATCTTGGTCCCGCCGGCTTCGAGGGCGCCGAGCCTCATTTGCTTTTCGCTCATGTGATCCTCCTTACAAAGGGACGCCCGCAGTCATGGTCAACCGCGGGCGCCCATAACGTTGGCTTGTTTCGAGGCGACCCTACCTGGGCACGCGGTCCTGCCTTGCGGCAAACGGGGCGAGCACGGCGTGCGGCTCGCTTTGGTACCAGTAGGCGACGGTGGAGATGTCGTCCTCGCGCTCGTAGAGCTTGATGTCGTCGTTGCCGAGGTCCTGGAACGTCACGCGCAGGTCCTCCTTGAACGAGATCGGGTCGGGAAGGTGCCACCTGTAGAGGCCGTGCCTGGGCAGCGCGTCGTCGTTAGTCGCGAGCATCGGATTCGGGTTCGGCTTGCCCGCGCTGAAGCGGTCGCGCGTGGCGTCGCGCGTCGAGCGGTACGGGTAGCCGGCGAACAGCGTGTTGAAGCACTGCGCCTCGGGCAGCGCGTGGGGCGGCCTGTCGAGGAAGGCCCAGGCACCGCCGAAGTAGTCCTCGGCTCCCGTCGAGGTGACCGTGGGGAACTCCTCGTCGCCGTCGAGGAAGAACTTCATCTCGCCCTCGCCCCACCAATAGCGCTCCAGGGCGCACAGGGCCATGTAGGTGCCGACGTAGTAGCCCTTGCCGCGCACGCCGTCGAGCACGGTGTAGTCGACGCCCCTGCGGGTGCTGCGCTCGCGGTTAAAGCGGGCGTGGAAGTACATGGCGTCGTCCGGCACGTCGGTGAGCGCGTAGTTGAACGTGTAGAAGATGTACTTAATGAACCCGGGGTGCTCGCTCGTAAGCGTGACCTTGGCGTGCTTCCTGAAGGGCATCTCGAAGTAGCAGTTCATGCCGCCCGTCGGGTTCACGCAGATGGGCATCGAGTTGACGATGGCGCGCTCACCGAAGCCGTTGCAGAAGAAGTCGCCGACAGGGCACTCGACCGAGGGGGTCTCCTCGTCGTCCCAGTAGAAGCGCAGCACGAGGTCACGCATGACGAAGCTGCCGGCGGCGGTCTTGTCGGGGACGGTCATCCAGATGTGGCGGATGATGCCGGGGCCCTCGATGTCCGCGAGCGTGATGGTCTCGCCGGACTCAAGGGGCACGCAGCACGAGCCCTTGCGGCCGACGCCGAGGTGGCTGGCCGACATGGCGGCGCGGCCCTTCTCGCCCGTGATGTTCTCGGGGGTGATGGCGCGGCTTTCCTCACCGCCGTGCATCCACACGTCCTTAAGGAACTCTCTCATCGTCGACCTCCTCTATTCGTCGTCGTCGCACTCGGCGGAACTGGCACCGTTCACGTAGATGATCTGCTGGCGCGCCTCGTTGACGAGGGCGTCGAAGTCGAGTTTCTCGTCGGGGCGCGCGAGCGCGACCGTCATGGCGAGCGGGAGGTTGACACCCGCGATCACGTGGATCCGGTCGGAGGCGAAGCGGGAAAAGCGCTGGTTCACGCTGCCGCCGTACGCGTCGGTGAGGACGACGACCTCGTCAGTGCCCGAAAGAGCCGCCTCGACCGCCGCGTCGAGCCCCTCGCCGTTGTCGTTCACGTAGGCGCACACGGCGTTGACGGCGTCGCCCTTACCCGTAAGGAACTCGAGGGTGTCCTTGAAGCCCTGGGCGAGAAGGGAATGGCTCGCCACAACTATCTTTCTCATTGATTCACCAATCTCTTGGGTCGAAGCTAGGCGAGGATGCCGGCGGCGGAGGCGACCATCGCGAGGACGATCACCACGAGGATGAGGGCCGTCATGCTCGCGTTCTTCTTGGTAAGAAGGTAATACGCGCTTCCCGTGATGGCGGCGGGGATCATGGCAGGCAGGATCTTGTCGAGCAGCGGCTGAATCTCCATCGCGACGTCGCCGAAGCTGAAGCTAATCGGGCAGGTGACGCCGATGACCGAGGCGATGAGGCAGCCGACCACGGTGAGGCCGAGCACGGAGGCGGCGGCAGTGAGGTTGGGAAGCTTCTCGCTGAAGTCGGTGACGAGCTTCACGCCCTGCTTGTAGCCGAACTCGAGGGCGTGCATGCGGACCCAGAAGATGGCCAGGATGAGCGCGAACCAGACGCCGGCTCCCACGGGGTTGCCCTCGATGGCCATGTAGGCGGCAATGGAGCCCATGATGGTCGGGATCATGGTCATGAGCAGGGAGTCGCCGACGCCGGCGAGCGGTCCCATGGTGCCGATCTTCAGGTCTTGGACGGCGTCCGCCGCCGCTAGGCCGTCGCGCTCCTCCATGGCCAGGCAGGCGCCAAGGATGATGGCGGCGAGCCAAGGCTGGGTGTTGTAGTAGCGGAAGTGGTTGTTGAGCGCTTGCTTATAGTCCTCGTCGTTCGTGTAGATCTTCCTCAGGACCGGCGAGAGGGCGTAGGCGACTGAGGCGCCCTGCTGGGTCTGGTAGTTGAAGGTGCACACGCTCATGAGCCAGCGCCAGTTCGCGTTGCGCAGGTCCTTCTTGGTGACCTTGTAGCCGGAGGGCTTGCCCTCGGCGACGGCGGTGATGTTCTCGTTTTCCATGGTTACTCATCCTCTCCGATGAAGGCGTCTGCGGAAGCGTGGGCGGCGAGCTCGGTGTCCCTCTCGGCACGCTGGTAGAACGCAATCGCGAGGGCAAAGCCGACGATGGCGGCGCCGATGATGGGCACGTTCAGGAAGGCTGAGAGGAAGAAGCCGGCGAGCAGGTACTGGAAGTACTTGGCGGTTGGCATGTAGCGGAGCAGCATGGCGATACCGACGGCCGGGAGCATCTTGCCGGCGAGGGTGAGGCCGGAGAGGAACCACTGGGGCATGACCTCGAGGAGCCAGTTGACGGCGGGCTGGCCGAGCGTCACGGAGACAAAGACGGGCAGGGCGGCGCACAGGCCGAAGAGTGCGGGGCAGACCCACAGGATGGCGTTCATCTGATTGAACTTACCCTCGTTGCAGAACTTCTGGGACTTCTCGACGACAAAGCCGTTGAGGATCTTGACGACGACGCCGAGCTGGATGCCGAGCATGCCGACCGGCAGGCCGATGGCGAGGCCCGTGTCGGAGCCCAGGGTCACGCCGTAGGCGGTGGCGATGATGGCCATCGTGCCGTAGTCGGGAATCGACGAACCGCCGAAACCCGCGACGCCGAGCTGCATGAGCTGGATGGTGCCGCCGATGACGAGGCCGGTCTGCCAGTCGCCCATAACGACGCCGGTGATAAGGCCCCAGAAGACGGCATAGTTGACGAAGATCATCGGGATGCCGTAGTAGTCCACGTGCTTGATGAAGGCAAGCAGGGTCAAAAGGACGACCTGCAGGATAGTGAAGTTGACCATGATCCCTCCTTAGATGAGGTCGGCGACGGAGACGGGCTTGTCGGCGGGCACGAACTGTGCCGTCACCTTGACGCCGCGGGCGATGAGCGCCTTGTAGCTCTGGACGTTCTCGGCGGAGGCGTAGGCGCGCTGGGTGAGCTGGATGCCGTCCTCCTTGACGAGCGAGCCGCCGACGACCAGCGACGGGAGCTCGACGCCCGACTCGACCAGGCGAAGCATCGTCTCGGGCTCCTTGGCGATGACGAAGACCTTCTCGCGGTCGTACTTGCCCGCGGCGAAGTTCTTGAGCGCGGTCTGCTCGGAGATGATCGAAACGGCCATGCCCGCGGGGCGCGCCATCCTCATGGTGGACTTCAGGACCTCGTCGCCGGCGACCTTGTCGTCGATGACCATGACTCGGGTCGCGCCCGACACCGGGGCCCACTGCGTCACGATGATGCCGTGAAGCAGGCGATTGTCGATTCGTGCCATAACAACACTCATGTTTGCTCCTATCAAATGAAGTTTTGCGTTCGGTACTGCCTCGGCGCTATCCGGATTCGCGCCGGGCAAGGGGTTATCGGATTATTGAGGACGCGCGGTCAGCTTGCGGCGGCGCGGGGAAGGTCACTCGTCGAGCAGGAGGTCCGAGGAGCCGAGGCGCTCTTCTCGCGCCGGGGCGGCGCTCACGCTTATGTAGTCGAAGACATATGCGATCTCGCTTACGGGAACCTCTACGCGATAGCGCGTCGAGATGCTCGAGAAGCTCTGCCTGAAGGACTCGATGAAATCGGCGCGTTCCTCCTCGAAGCGGTCCTGGCCAACGTAGGTCTCAATGGGGTTTCTGGTAACAAGGCGCTCGACGAGACAGCAGAGGTGAACGTAGAGCCCAATGATGGCGTTGCTGCCGATCTTCTCGCCTGTCCTGCGCTGAAGCTCGTGCACGGCGCTCTCGATCTCATGGAATAGCCGCTCCGGGTCGAGGATGGTGATGGAGCGGATGACGTTCTGCAGCGTCATGTTCGAGAGCAGCTTCTCGTGGAAAGAAGAGAGCTCGGAAGCGTCAAGCCACCTGCCGAACACGGCATCAACCTTAGAGGCGGACGCCGTCGACATGATGTCCTCGAGGGCGACGAAGGGGACGGAGGCGACCCCGGGGTCTCCCGTGCCGATGACGGCGCAGACGCGGTGCTCGGAGAAAACGGCGTCGTTCGACCCGTTCGCGACGAGCTGCTTGAAGGGCCTCGTGAGCAGGCGCGCGCCTATGGTGCGCGGGAGGCTCTGCGAGACGAGCTGGCGTATCCTCTCCGCGGCGTCGACCCCGGACTCGGAGCAGAAGACGATGGCGTCCTCACGGTTGACGCGCTCGATCACCTTGCAGTGCGTCACGCACGCGGCGGTCGCATCGCCAAGAACCTCGGCGATGGACTTGCCGCCGAGCAGCCCGACCCCGATCTCGAGCGCAAGACCGGTAGAGACGTTGTTCACCACGCCGATAGTGGAGTCGGTAACGTTCTCGAGGGCCTTATAGGCCTCCTCCAAGGAGCCCATGTCGACGAGGAACACGACCCCGGTGCAGTAGGAATGGCGGTCGACGAGGCGCTGGAGCGGACCGACGATGTCCTTCATCTGCTGGTCGTAGGGCATGTCGACAGCCTCGTACACATGCATGCCGAGCATACGGTTCGCCGCGTCGGCGATGCTCGTCGCCGTTGAGTAGCCGTGGGACAAGATGACGCAGAGCGTCCGAAGGGCCTTCGCATCGCGAGACTCCGATGCGACGCACAGCGTCAGAAGCGTCTTCGTGAAGTGATCGAGCGAGATTCCCAGCGCCCCTTCCACGTCTGCGGCGACCTGATCGGAGACACTCGAGGCAAACGGCAATTCGGAGGTCACGGCACCGAGGAGATGGGAGATTTGCTCCGCACAGGCAGACTTTCGCTTAGCCAGACCGATACCCGGCCACAACTGCAGGCAAATCTCCTGAGCCAGTAGAAAAGCGACCTTCCTCGAAAGCTCGATGCCATAAGAAGAGCCTGCGTCGGCAAGGACCGCGCCCACGACGCGCTCGAAGGCGCGCGACCTCGAGGAGGCGACGCCGTGGTCGAAGATCAAGTGATCCTCAACGCCGCGCACAGCGGAGACAGCTTGCGAGACAAGCTCGGAGACAGAGAGCTCCCCGGCGCAGAATCGCTCATCGAGGGAGCACAGGGCATCGAGCGCCTGCTCGACCGGCCCTGTGCTCTCGGCGGCATCCAGAGACGCGTCGATCAGAACGCCATCGTCGGGCTGTTGATCGATCTGCGCGGAGGAGAGGAGCCCGCTGGGAAGAAGATACGGGCGAACGACGACGTAGTCGCCCTCGCGATTGAGGAACGCTTTGGCACAGCAGTTCGTCACGCAGGCGCGCAAGCCGGCGATGTTATCGGAAAAGTCCGCGTTCACGAGGCAACGGTATGCGCCGCGGCTGATCTTCACATCAGAACCGATTCGGCACCCCTCGCTGCGCAGGAAGCTCAAGATGAGATCCTCGCGCTCCTCGGGGGTCCGCTCCTTGAGTGAGGGGACGCGGGCACAGATGGGCATTTTGCTGTAGGCCGAGGAAACCTTCAGGTCATCGGCGGAAAGCGTCGTCGAAAGAACGAGGCGAGCGCGCGGCGCATCCTGGGAGGCATCGAGCCCGAGGGCCGTCGCAAGGCAGTGCTCCATCGCAGAGGGAGAGAGTGCCTCGATGCCGTTGACAAAGACCACACCCCCGCGCGCTTTCGCGATCGACTCGTCAAGAAGCCCGTTGAACGAGGCGGCGTCCGGGACCCCGGCGCAGTCGATGCGCACATAGGAGGAGTCGCGGGACAGCAAGCCCTGGTTCTTGCCGTACTTGTATACAAGGCGAGAAAGGAAAGACTTACCGACACCCACGCCGCCGCTCAAGAGGATGGGCAGGCCAAACGGAGGGTACTGAACCGCAGCCTTGCACTGCTCGACAACGGAGCTGAGGCTCATGTCGAAGCCCACGGCACGCGCGAAGTCGCGGTGATCGGCGATTCCCGTCGCCTGGATGAGGTCGGCGAGCGAGGCGTACTCGCTTGCAGAGAGCTTTACCTGAAAACGCTTCTGGAACGCGCGGCGATGAAAATAACGGACAGGCCTGCCCGCCACCTTAACCACAAGACCGGCGCGAACAAGGTCGTTGAGGTACTGGCTCGCCAGGCTCCTGGAGATGATGAGCGTCTCGGCGATGTCGGAGGTGGACAGACGGGCAAGGTCGTCGAGCGAGACGGCAGAGGTGAGGGCCTCGAGATGCTCGAGAATCCTGTCCCTCATGTCGACGGGTTTCTTTGCCAAGCTGTCCTGTGTGGTCTTGTCCATGACTTCTTACCTCCTCGTACAAGGAGTATAAGGGGAGAACAGAGAACGGAAGGGGGCGCGTGGGGGAATCAACAGCTCCGAGGAAAAGTCCACCACTTGAGGGGCAGAAAACAACGGCCATTGAACATTCAGGGCCGACGCTCAACACTTCGGCTCGACACTTCGCTTTGGAAAGGGCCCGGCGCGCCGGGGTCCCAACATAAAGAAGGGCCCCGGCGCGCAGGGCCTAAAGCTTAACCATGCGCGCGGCGATGCGGGCGCAGTCGCAGGCGGCCTTCTTCTCGAAGGTGTTGTAGTCGACGACCCGGCCCTCGGCGCAGGGCTTGTCGCTGATGGCGCGCGCGACGACGAGGGGCACGCCGTTGAGATAAGCGGCCTGCGCGATGGTGCAGCCCTCCATCTCGCAGCACAGGTCGCCGAAGGTCGCGAGGATTCGCTCCTTCTGTTCCGCGGGCGAGACGAACTGGTCGCCGGAGACGACGCGGCCCTTGAGGACCTTAATGTCGGGGGCGACGGCGGCCGCGGCGGCGCACGCCGCCAGCAAGGGCCGGAACGGATCGCGCAAGATCAAGGCGTCGCCCGGGAGGTCGGGCGTTACCGTCAGCCGGCGCCGCGTCTGCCGCATCATGAGGGAGAACGGCCTGGCCGGCGCATACGGCAGGAAGAGGTTCAAGGTGCACCCCGGGGCGGTCAACGAGGCCGACGTGTCGAACGTCGTCGCGCGCGGCTTCGGCGGCAGGGCGCCGTGCACCCATATATGCAGCGACTTGGCCTGCGTGCGCGTCGGGGCGTCGTGGAACTACGTCTGCCTGCTCGTCGACCTCTGCAACGGGGAGATCGTCGGCCACTCCGAAGGACCGAGGAGGGACGCGCGAGCTCCGAGCCAAGCTCTTGGATTACGTGCACTGGTACAACAACTTCAGGATCCACTCAACGCTGGGCTACATGTCGCCGGTCGAGTTCAGGGAGGCGGGGCCGTCCCTCCCGGAATCGTCCAAATAAGTGTTGCCAATCCATAGCCAATCCAGCCATCATCTTCGCGAAGGCGGACGTCAGGAAAAGCTCGGCTTGAGCTCGGTCGGACGCGGTCTGTGGGGCATCATTCAGGCTCAGGGGGTCTCCTTGTCTTCTTCGGTCGCAACCTGAATGATAGGGACGGCCCCTTCTCTCTTTCCCCTTCGTTTTCGACGCGTCACCCTCTCGGCGGGCTTAAGGCCCGCGCTCGCGGGTGCAGGGGCTACGCCCAAACCCCAAAAACGTAACGCCGTGCTCGAAGCGTTTCCGGACGTCAGCGTAATCTCAAATCCCGTTCGTCAACTCATGGGCAAGCCACCTGAGACTACTCATTTCTCCTACTGGCAATGAAGACCTGCGACCTGCAGTTTTGCAAACTGCTTGAAAGCCACCTGCGTTGATTCACTTCCTATTGCAGCTGGCGGCTTGCACGCGAAAAGGCATTTAAGTTTCAAAACGGGCGTTTTCGGCGCTATCGAGCCTCCAAAGGCATCCCGCCGCGCCCTTTGGGACAAAAACAAAAACTCAAAGCCCTGAGTTCGAAAATAGTTTTTGGAGTTGTCCCGACTTTTGTCCCCGAAGCCGACGAAACGCGACAGGGTATCACCTGGCGGCACTCGATTCGAGACGGCACCGAAAACTGGATGCAACCGGAATGACGGGACGGCAGAACCGAAGCCATCGAGTGGGGATAGAAAAAGGCCCGGGTGCCGTGGCATCCGGGCCTTTGCTAGCAACTTGATGTTGCGGGCAGCTTAGAACTTGTGGCCGCACTTCTTGCAGACGCGCAGCTTGTTCTTGCCGTCCTTCTCGTGACCGACGCGGGTAACCTTACCGCACTCGGGGCAGACGAGATTGACGTTGGAGGCGTCGATGGGAGCCTCCTGCGAAACGATGCCGCCCTGCTGGTTGGCAGCGTTGGGCTTGACGGCCTTCTTGACGACCGAAACGCCCTCGACAACGACCTTGTTCTCGGCGGGGAGAGCACGCAGGACAACGCCCTGCTTGCCGCGATCCTTACCAGAGAGAACCTGGACCTTATCGCCCTTCTTGATATACATATATCTCCCCTAACTACAAGGTCTCGGGAGCGAGCGAGACGATCTTCATGTACTTCTTGTCACGAAGCTCGCGAGCGACGGGCCCGAAGATACGGGTGCCGACGGGCGAACCATCGTTGTTGATGACAACGCAGGCGTTCTCATCAAAGCGAATGTAGGAGCCATCCTTGCGGCGGATCTCCTTAACGGTGCGAACGACGACGCAACGGACAACGTCCTTCTTCTTGACGTTGGCGCCAGGGGTAGCCTCCTGGACAGCACCGATGAACACATCGCCGATGCCTGCATAACGACGCTTGGAACCGCCAAGCACCTTGATGCAGCGAATCTTGCGAGCGCCGGAGTTGTCGGCGACGTTCAGCATGGTTTGCATCTGAATCATGGTAGATGTTCCTCCGAACTAAGAACCGAAGAGAGGTGCGCAGCCTTTATACGGCCCGTGGTATGCAAGCCAGGCATACGCACATCTTCGGAAACGTACAAGTCGTAAGAGCGACTGCTTATTTAGCGCGCTCGACGACCTCGATGAGGCGCCAACGCTTCATCTTGGACATAGGACGGGTCTCCATAACGCGGACGGTGTCGCCCACGCCAGCCGTGCACTCCTCGTCGTGAGCGTGCAGCTTCTTGGAGCTGGTCATCATCTTGCCGTACTTGGGGTGACGCTTGCGCTCGGTGATGGTGACAACAATGGTCTTGGCACCGGAGACGGAGGTAACGACACCCGTACGGACCTTACGCGAGTTACGCGAATCAGTCATGTTCTCTCCTTAGGTCCTACTCGGCGACAGCGGACTTCTCCGCTGCGATCTCGCGGGCGCGCTGCTCCGTGAGGACGCGAGCGATGTCCTTCTTCACGGTGTTGACGCGAGCGGTGTTGTCCAGCTGGCTGGTGGCCATCTGGAAACGAAGGTTAAAGAGCTCGGCGCGCATTTCCTTCAGCTTCTCAACGAGCTGAGCGTCCGAGAGCTCACGAATCTCTGCGGGCTTCATTAGTTCTCCTCCTTGGCGGCGGCGGCGTCCTCAGCAGCCCACTTGGCCTCGAGAGCGGCCTCCTCAGCCATCTCCTTCTCGATGCGCTGCTCAGCGTTCTTGGCAGCAACAATCTTGGTCTTGATGGGAAGCTTGTGCTGTGCAAGACGCAGAGCCTCGCGAGCGACCTCCTCGGGCACGCCCTTGACCTCGAACATGATGCGGCCGGGCTTGACGACGGCCACCCACTCCTCGGGGTTACCCTTACCAGAACCCATGCGAGTCTCGGCAGGCTTCTTGGTGATGGGCTTATCGGGGAAGATCGTAATGTAGACACGACCGCCACGCTTCATGTAGCGGGTCATGGCAATACGAGCGGCCTCGATCTGACGGTTGGTGATCCAATGAGCCTCGAGAGCCTGGATACCAAACTCGCCGAAATGCAGCTCGGTATTACCCTTGGCCTGGCCCTTCATGGAGCCACGCTGCACCTTGCGGTGAAGAATACGCTTAGGGGCAAGCACTACTGACCCCTCCTCTCGGAGTTACGACGACGAGGACGGGAAGAGCCCTCGAGTGCAGGGTTGGGAACAGGCTGGCCCGGGAGCTTCTCGCCCAGGTAGATCCAGACCTTCACGCCGCAAGCGCCCATGGTGGTGCTGGCGACAGCCGTGCCGTAGTCGATCTTGGCACGGAGGGTGTGCAGAGGCACGCGACCCTCACGGTACCACTCACGACGGCCCATCTCGGCACCGCCGAGACGACCGGAGCACTGGATACGGATGCCCTTAGCGCCGGCCTTGCGGGCAGACTGGACAGCCTTGCGCATAGCGCGACGGAAGGCAACGCGGCCCTCGAGCTGCTCGGCGATAGACTGAGCAACGAGGTTGGCGTCGAGCTCGGGGCGCTTGATCTCGACAACGTCGACGGAGAGCTGGCCCTTGGAGACGCCAGCAACCTTCTCGAGCTCGGTGCGGAGGGTATCGATCTCGGCACCCTTCTTACCGATGACAACGCCGGGGCGAGCGGTGAGGATGATGACCTTCACCTTGTCGCCAGCGCGCTCGATCTCGACGCGGGAGACAGCTGCGCGGGAAAGACGCTTCTCGAGGTACTTGCGGATCTCGAGATCGTTACCGAGGGTCTTAGCGTAATCCTTCTCTGCGAACCAGCGGGAGCGCCAGTTCTCGGTGATGCCAAGACGGAAGCCGGTGGGGTAGACTTTCTGACCCATACAGCTTTACGCCTCCTTTCGAGGAGCAACGACGACGGTGATGTGGGAAGTACGCTTCAGAATGCGAGAAGCGGAACCCTTGGCGCGGGGACGGATGCGCTTAAGCGTCGGACCCTCGTCAACATAGGCAGCGGCGACAACCAGGTTGTCGGCACGCAGACCGTTGTTGTTCTCGGCGTTCGCAACGGCGGAACGGAGAACCTTCTCGACATCCACGGCGACGGCGCGGTCGCAGAAGTGGAGGATGTCGAAGGCCTGAGCGACAGGCTTGCGGCGGATCAGATCGACCACCAGGCGGGCCTTGCTGGGGGAAACACGCACGTACTTAGCGACGGCGCGAACCTCGGTGGCCTCAGTTTCAATAGACTTAGTTGCCATTTACGGTTAACCCCCTATTTGGCCTTGTGGCCACGGAACGTACGAGTCGGCGCGAACTCGCCGAGCTTGTGACCAACCATGGACTCGGTAACATACACGGGCACATGCTTGCGGCCGTCGTGGACGGCGATGGTGTGACCAACCATCTCGGGGAAGATGGTGGACGCGCGGGACCAGGTCTTCACGACGTCCTTCTTGCCAGCCTCGTTCATCGCGGTGATACGCGAGAGAAGGCGAGTCTCCACGAACGGGCCCTTTTTGAGACTTCTGCTCATAAGTGCTTTCTCCTAAAACTCGGTATCCGAAATTACTTCTTACGGCGACGAATGATGTGCTGGTTCGAGACCTTCTTCTTCTTGCGCGTACGAAGGCCCTTCGTCGGCTTACCCCAGGGGGTAACAGAGGGACGACCAGAGGTGTGGTTCTTGCCCTCGCCACCGCCGTGCGGGTGGTCGACAGGGTTCATGACGGTACCGCGGACGGTCGGGCGCACGTTCATGTGACGCTTACGGCCGGCCTTGCCGATGACGATGTTGGCGTGATCGGCGTTGCCGACCTCACCGACGGTGGCGCGGCAGGTAACGAGGATGCGGCGCATCTCGGAGGAAGGCATACGGACGATAGCGTACTTGCCCTCCTTACCCATCAGCTGGCAGGAGTTACCGGCGGAACGAGCGATAGCGGCGCCCTTGCCCGGCTGGAACTCGACGGCGTGGATGAGCGTACCGACGGGGATATCGGCGAGGGGCAGAGCGTTGCCCGGCTTGATGTCGGCGTCAGAACCGGACATGATGGTCTGACCGACCTCGAGGCCCTTGGGGGCCAGGATGTAGCGCTTCTCACCGTCAGCGTAGTGCAGCAGAGCGATGCGAGCGGAACGGTTCGGATCGTACTCGATCGTGGCAACCTTGGCGGGCACGCCGTCCTTGTTGCGCTTGAAGTCGATCACGCGGTAACGACGCTTCACGCCGCCGCCCTGGTGGCGGGTGGTGATGCGGCCGTTGTTGTTACGACCGGCCTTCTTGGGCAGGGGCTCGAGAAGAGACTTCTCGGGCTTGGTGCAGGTGATCTCGGAGAAATCGGAGATCGTCTGCCAACGCCTACCAGCGGAGGTCGGCTTAAGGTGCTTTACAGCCATTACAATCCCTTTCAATAGGAATCCGTTAGCCATCGCAGACAGGGATTCGAGGTTCTGCCTCGGGTGCGATGACACCGGACGTATACACGGTTCCGGGCGTGTCCATTTTATACGCCCAAAACCTTGAGCTCTCGCCTCCCCTATTTGGGAGGCATGAGCTCACTCAACAGCAGCGAGTCTTAGGCCTGGTTGCCAAAGACCTCGATGGTGTCGCCCTCGGCCAGCGTGACGATGGCCTTCTTCCAAGAACGGGTCTTGCCGGCGACATAGCGCACGCGCTTGGTCTTGGGCTTGACCGTCAGGGTGTTCACGCGAACGACCTTGACGCCGAAGATCTCCTCGACAGCGTCCTTGATCTGATACTTGTTAGCATCCTTGGCGACCTCGAACGTGTACTTGTTCAGCTCCATGCCGGAGAAGGAACGCTCGGACACGATCGGACGGATGATGATCTCGTGGGCGGTCATTTATGCAAGCACCTCCCCGAAGTGAGCGGCGATGTCGGCGGGCATCAGCACAGCGTTGTTGTTGACGAGATCGTAGGTGTTGGCCTCGTCAGCGGTGATGATGAACGTCTTGGGAATGTTGCGGAACGACAGGTAGGCGTTGACGTCCTCATCGCGAACGATGATGGTCAGACGCTTGCCCTCAAGGCCGAGAGCCTTGAGCATGGCGACAGCAGCCTTGGTGGAAGGCTTCTCGAAGCCGTAGTCGTCGACGAGCACGAGCTCGCCATCGGCCAGCTTGGCGGACAGCGCGGAGCGCATAGCCAGCTTGACCTCCTTGTTGTTCATACGCTTAGCGTAGGAACGGGGCTTGGGGGCGAAGACAACGCCACCGTGACGCCACTGGGCAGCACGGATGGAACCCTGGCGGGCACGGCCGGTGCCCTTCTGACGCCAAGGCTTCTTGCCGCCACCGGAAACCTCAGAGCGGCCCTTAGCGGACTGGGTGCCCTGACGCCAAGAGGCCATCTGGCACTTGACGATGTGGTGCATAACGTGGATGTTCGGCTCGATGCCGTACACCTCAGCGGCGAGCTCGGCCTCGGCGACCTTCTTGCCCTCGCTGTTCTTTACTTCAAACTTTGCCATTTAAGTGTTCTCCTTGGTATGACGCTGGGCTAAATGGGCTGGGCCCTTAGGCCATACGGATGGCGACGAGACCATTCTTGGCACCCGGGACAGCGCCCTTGACCAAGATGAGGTTCTGCTCGGCATCGATGCGGACAACGGAAAGGTTCTTGACGGTAACGCGCTCGTTACCCATGTGACCGGCCATCTTGACGCCCTTGAGGACGCGCGCAGGATAGGCGCACTGACCGATAGAACCGGGGTGACGCTGGAAGTGAGAACCATGCGTCATAGGACCGCGGCGCTGACCCCAGCGCTTGATGCGACCCTGGAAGCCCTTACCCTTGGAGGTACCGATGACGTCGACCTTCTCGACATCAGCGAAATCAGCGACGGTGACGACCTCGCCGACCTTGTGCTCCTCGCCGTTCTCGACGCGGACCTCACGAAGGAAGCGGACAGGCTCGACGCCAGCCTTGGCGAAGTGACCAGCCATGGGCTTGTTCACGTTCTTGGCCTTGATGTCGCCGAAACCGATCTGGACGGCGTCATAGCCGTCGGTTGCCTGAGTTTTAACCTGCGAGACAGCGCAGGGGCCAGCCTGGATGACCGTGACGGGAACGACGTTATCGTCCTCGTCCCAAACCTGGGTCATGCCAATCTTGCGGCCGAGAATCATGCTGATCAAGATATGATCCCAACTCTCGCGTGGTCTTGGGACAATGCGTACACCACCGAGCGTACGCCCCTAGAGGACCACTACTTACACGACGTGCTCCCCAGTCTTGTATTGCGCCCGGACTACCTGACAACCCTATTAAGCAGGCATTTTGTCCAGCCAGAATACTCCCCTGGTTTCACACAGCTGTTTAGTATACACGGCTGCGGGCGTATCCATCGAGATTCATATTTCACTCACATTGTTTACGCAGGTAAAGTGCGTGGAGTCGCCTGGGCTTGGCAGAGGGGCGGCGAAATATATTAAGTTTGCTGCTCTACAGTCCTGCGCAAGACGGAAAGCACATTAAGTGCTTTCCTTTGCGTGCGGAACTCGCGACAAACTTAATATATTTCGCCGCCCCTCTGCCAAGCTCGGGAGACGACACGTTGATGTCTGCTTAACTCTGCTCGCTCAGCTAATTACTTTGTTGAGGGTCCACTATTTGCTGGAGGGTGAACTGGCATTGCATTGGCTCGCCTTCTGCTTGTGGCTTTGCCTCTTCAAAATCGAAGATCATGATGGCGCAGTTGGGGAGTTTTGTTGGGAGCTCGAAGCCGTCTGGAGCTGCAGCCTTGATGAATTGGCGGCTGGCGCTGCCGTGGCTTACTGCTAGAAGGGTTTCGATGCCCTCAGAGCCCATGAGATTGGTGAGGGTGCCTACCATGCGCTCTTGCAGCGCGCGGCTTCCTTCTCCTCCGAAGGGGACCAAGTCCTCGCCTGGATCCCAGACGTCGGTGGGTAGGGCGTCGTGGGGGCCTTCTTCGAAGGTGCCGTAGCTGCGCTCGATGATGCCTTCGCAGGGCTCGACTGCTGCATCCCGGCCGAGGAGTTCGGTTGCGACGAGACTTGCCGTGTCCATGGCTCGGCCCAAGGGCGAAGAGACCACTTTGTCGGGAACGACGTTGTGGGCTTTGAGCCACGCGGCTGCCATCCCGGCTTGCTGACGACCCAGGTCGGTCAGCGGTGAATCGCAGCGGCCCTGGACGAGCTTTTTAACGTTGAATTCTGTCTGACCGTGGCGGAGTAGATATAGACGCTTCATGCTCTCCCCTTCTGTATAACTTGCTTTGCTGGCACAGCCCTACTCGTGGGTATGGCCTACGTAGTCTTCGTCGATCGTGATCTTGGCAATCGACTTGGGATATTCGGATTCGACACGTTTCGCCAACGCGCGCTTTAGGTCCTCGGCGTTCATCGTCAAATCCGAGGGTCGCACGCAGTCAAAAATCACATTGGTGTGTGTGGGGCCCGGTACGCAACGCAAGTCGTGAATCGAAAGGCGGCTATCAATCTCCTGAGCCATGGCGTTGATGCGCAGGCGCATGCTCGCCACTTTGGGGTCGTCGGTCACGATGGGGTCGTAATGGAGCGTGACAATCATACCGTCTTCGTTTCTAAACGACTGCTCGATGTTATCGAGCGTGTCGTGACTTTCCAGCGGGCTGGCCTCGGCCGCCATCTCGGCGTGCGCACTTGCAAACTTCCTGCCCGGGCCGTAGTCGTGAACCATCAAATCGTGAACGCCCAAAACGCCGGGATAGCTCATGATCTTGTCTCGAATGTGCTTGACCAGCTTAGGATCGGGTGACTGGCCCAAAAGCGGGCTCACCGTATCTTGAATAAGTTCAAGGCCGCTCCAGCCAATATAGGCGCCAACGGCAAGGCCGACCCATGCGTCAAGATTGATGTGCGTCACCTGCGAAACAATCGCACATGCCAGCACGGCGCCTGTGGCAAGGACATCGTTCTTGGAATCCTGCGCGGTCGCATGCAGCGTCTCGGACTCAATGCGATCGCCGAGCTTTTGGTTGAGGGCCGCCATCCAGAGCTTTACGACCATCGAAAGCACTAGAACTGCCACCAGGGCAAGCGAGAACTCGACAGGTTCGGGGTGGATGATGCGCTCAACCGAGGACTTCACCAGCTCAACGCCGATCAGCAGCACGAGCGCCGCCACGACCAGACCCGAGAGATACTCGTAGCGGCCATGTCCGTAAGGATGCTCGGGGTCCGCCGGCTTGCTCGCCAGCTTAAAGCCCAGCACGCTCACGATATTCGAGCTGGCATCGGACAGGTTGTTCATGGCATCCGCCACAATCGAAACCGATCCGGACAGCACACCAATTGCGCCCTTCGCAGCACAAAGCGCAACATTAGCGAGAATACACACCATGCCCGTCAACGTGCCCACGCGCGCACGGTCGCCCTGCGCACGACGAACGATCCACTCGACCATCTTCATCAGCCCCCACGGTACTGCCTATATATATCTATTGCTCAAACGGATTGTAGTGTAGCCACTTTGTCCTTCAGATACAAAAAGGCCGCGACCCACACGGGCCACGGCCTTGGAGCATGGCAAAGGAATCGTCCTTTTGTCACACAGGTTTATGCGCTTGCTTCAGCAGCGCTCGCCACTGTTTCGGGCGAATCGGCTTCGTCTTCTGCCACCTGCCCCTTCGTCGGTACCACGCCAAAGCAGTAGCTCAGCGCCGCAGACACCGCAAATGCCACACCGCCGGCAGCGCAGCACCACAGCAGGTTCGAGATGCCGCCCGTGGCAAAGCCAATGACCATGAGGACATTCGTCATGCCGATGGTATAGGCCGTAACGTGGCCCACGGCCGCAACAAGGCCTCCGACGGCGCCGCCAATGGCCATGCACGTCAGGCACCTGCCATATTTAAAGCCGCAACCGTACAGCGCCGGCTCGCTTACGCCGCCAAGAACACCCGAGATTGAATAGCCCAGCATGAGCGCCTTCTCGTCCTTATCCGCAACGCGAAGCGACGCGCCAAAGGGCATGCCCCAAACGGCGAACGTTGCCATCGTCGCGGCGATCAGGATGCACGAATCCGTTCCCACACTCATAAACTGCGCATAGGCGAGCGATAGGACAACGTTGCTGACGCCGGCGATCTTTAGGAACTCCCAGCCCGCGGCAAGCCCCATGAGCGTGAGCAGCGACACGATGCCACCGGAATTGCCAAGCATAAACATAAGCTGGCCCAACAGCATGCCCAGATAGCTGCCCGCCGGCGCCGTAATGCACAGCGAAACCGGAACCATGACAAGCATGGTTGCAAACGGAACGAACGAAAACGCCACGGCCTTAGGGATAACGCGCTTAAAGAAACACTCCACTCGCCATAGCACGGGCACCGAGATGAGAACCGGAATAACAGTCGTCGTGTAATCGTTGACCGGCGCGGGAAGCAGACCATACACGGAAGTCATCGATGCCCCCGTCGTCGATGCGGCATCGACGAGCTTGAGCAGATCGGGCGCAATCAATACGCCGCCCAGCATCATACCCAGCTGCTCCGAGCAACCGAGCTGGCGGGCGGCCGCCCAACCAAGATAGATGGGCAAAAAGTAGTAGCCGGCGTTATAGAGCCAACTGTAGAACAGGCGATAGATCTCGGAATCGGCAGACCACAGGCCCAGCATCCCCTCGCCCATAATGACGGCGACGGTGCGGAACAACGCCGCGCAGACAATAAACGGCAACGCCGACATCATGCTTTTGGACAGATAGTCCACCACGGCCATGGCGTTTGATGAAACCGTCGTTGCAAACGTGGTGTTAGAAACTTGTGACATGGAACGCCTTTCCCAATGTGACATGCGGGCTGCCCCTTTGTCACATCGTGCGGTACTGACCGATTGCGCGGTACTTTTCGTAGCGGAGGTTTGTGAGGGTCGCCTCGTCGAGCTGCCCAAGCGTATCGAAGGCATCAAATGCCGAGGACATGACGGCACCGGCGATCTCCTCATGCGACAGGCCCCTATCGTCAACAATGCCGTCGATGATGCCGAGCGCCAACAGATCGGGAGCCGTGAGCTTCAGCGCCTCGGCAGCCTCATTCGCGCGGTCGGTATCCTTCCACAGGATCGACGCACAGGCCTCGGGGCTCACGACCGAATAGGCCGAGCTCGAGAGCATCAGGATGCGGTCGGCCACGGATAGCGCCAGCGCGCCACCAGAGCCGCCCTCGCCTGTCACCACCGAGACAATCGGCGTCTTAAGGCCGCTCATCTCCATGAGATTCTGGGCAATCGCCTCGCCCTGGCCGCGCTCCTCGGCACCGATGCCGCAAAACGCGCCCGAAGTATCGACCAGGCACAGAACCGGTCGACCAAACTTTTCGGCCTGGCGCATAAGGCGACGCGCTTTGCGATAGCCCTCGGGATGCGCCATACCAAAGTTGCGGTGCATACGCTCTTTAGTCGTGGTGCCGCGCTCGATGGCGATAACCGTCACGGGTCGCCCGTCCTTCCAGCCGATGCCGCCTACCACGGCAGCATCGTCGCCAAAGTAACGGTCGCCGTGCAGCTCCACAAATCCATCCAGGCCCAGCGAGATCATCTCGCCCGCCGTGGCGCGATCTGCCGACCGCGTCTGTTTGACAATTTCGAGTGCGGTTTTTGGCGCGGCCGAGCGCTTGAACAAATGTCCCAGCTTTTTGCCGCGGCGGCCCGTATGCACAATCTCGTGCGGTGCCCCCAGGCCGGGCGCGTGCCCTTCGTGCAGCGCCAGCAGCTCGCCTACCGTGAGCGCAACCTCGCCACGCGGTACAACGGCATCGCAAAAGCCGTGCTCCAGCAAAAACTCGGAGCGCTGGAATCCCTTGGGCAGGCGCTTGTGCATGTTCTGCTCGATCACGCGCGGGCCGGCAAATGCCGTCAGGGCATCGGGCTCGGCCAGGATAATGTCGCCCTCCATGGCAAAGCTCGCGGTTACGCCGCCGGTCGTGGGGTCGGTGAGCACCGTGATATACAGGCCGCCCGCCTCGCTATGGCGCCTAACCGCCGCAGAAATCTTGGCCATCTGCATAAGAGATGTCACGCCCTCCTGCATGCGGGCGCCACCCGATACGGTAAAGCCAACGACCGGCAGTCCCAGCTCGGTCGCACGCTCAAATGTGCGGCAGATCTTCTCGCCCACCACGGAACCCATCGAGCCCATCATAAAGTTGGCGTCCATAAAGAAGAGCGCCGTATCGCAACCGCAGATTTTGCCCTTGCCGCACACAACGGCATCGCGCTCGCCCGAACGTTCGCTCACGCTCTTGAGCTTGTCGGCATAGCCGGGAAACGAAAGGAAGTCCTCCGGCGCCAGACTGGCATCCCATTCCTCAAACGTGCCCTCGTCAATCGTCATGCGCATGCGGTCGCGACCGCTCACGCGAAAATGCTTGCCGCAACGGGGGCAGACCTCGAGGTTGTCGTGCAGGCGTGTCTCATCGATCACACGGCGGCACTCCGGGCACTTGATAAACACGTGGCGCGCGGGAAACTCGGCGCACGACTCGGTCATCGGCCCCTCGAGGACGTTGACCGTCTTCGCTTTTCTATTCATCAGCATAGAGATGCCCCATCAGATCGGTGTGATACATGCCCGACAAGAACTCGTCGTTTGCCAGCACGTCGAGCTGAAGCTCGCTGTTTTCGCTCACGCCCTCAATCACGAGCTCGCCCAGGGCCGAGCGCATCTTGCGAATGGCGCCGTCACGCGTGGGCGCACACACGATGAGCTTGCCAAGCATGGAGTCGTAGTACGGCGGAACTTTTGCACCGGTAAACATGGCGGAATCCCAGCGCACGCGCGGACCACCCGGCACACGCAACGCGGTGACCGTTCCGCATGACGGCAGAAAGTCCGGCGTTTCGGCATTGATGCGGCACTCCATGGCGTGGTTGCGGACCGGCATGTCCTCCTGCTCAAAGGGCAGAGGCTGGCCGGCTGCCACGCGCAGCTGCCACTTGACCAAGTCGGTATCGGTCACAAACTCCGTAACCGGATGCTCCACCTGCAAGCGCGTGTTCATTTCCATAAAGTAGAAATTGCCGTCGTCCGAATACAGGAACTCGATGGTACCGGCTCCTTCGTAGCCGACGGCACGAGCCAGGTCACGCGCTGCCTTGTGCATGCGAGCACGAATGTCGTCGTGTCCGTCGAGGCACGGCGCGGGGCTCTCCTCGATTAGCTTTTGGTTGCGCCGCTGCACCGAGCACTCGCGCTCGCCGAGCGAAAACACATGGCCCTGCTTATCGGCCATAATCTGCACCTCAACGTGGTGCGCCGGCGCGACGAACTTCTCCATGTAGCACTCGCCGTCGCCAAAAACGGCCTCGCCCTCGGCACGCGCCTCGATGAACGCCTTTGCCGCATCTTCCACGCGCTCGACCTTGCGAATGCCGCGACCGCCACCACCTGCACGCGCCTTAATAAGCACGGGGCAGCCAATGCGCTCGGCCTCGGCCGTCGCCTCCTCGGGGCTTTTGAGCAAATCGCAGCCCGGCACGATGGGCACGCCCGCCGCGGCAGCCGTTCGACGTGCGGCATCCTTGTCGCCCATGCTGTCGATGACCTCGGCCGAGGGACCAACAAACGCCAGACCGTACTTGTCGCAGTCGCGCACGAAGCTCGCCTTCTCGGAAAAGAAACCGTAGCCAGGATGGATCGCCTTTGCCCCCGACTTCACGGCACAGGTGAGCACAGCATCGTCGTTGAGGTAGCTCTCGGCAAGACGCGGGCCGCCGATGCAATACGCCTCGTCGGCAAGCTGCACGTGTAGCGCGTCCGCATCGGCCGTGGAATATACGGCGACGGTCTTGATGCCCATATCGCGGCACGCGCGGATAACACGGACCGCGACTTCGCCGCGGTTGGCGATGAGCACTTTGTCGAACATGAAGCCTTCCTTAACTTTCGTGCATGAGTGCAAAAGACATATCGGCGCGGCAGCACACCTCACCGTTGACGCTCGCAGTACCCGTCGCAAAGCGGAACGGCCCGCGCGCACGCGTGATGGAGCACACCAGATCCACCGTGTCGCCCGGGCGCACCGGACGCTTAAAGCGCACCTTGTCCAGACTCGTGTAGAACGGCGTCGCGCCGCGCGCCTCCTCATCGCCCATCAGCAGCACGCAGCAGTTCTGGGCGAGCATCTCGCACTGAATCACGCCGGGAACGACCGGGTTTCCCGGAAAATGCCCCTGCAAAAAGTACTCGTCGCCCGTAATCGTGATCTTGCCGTGGGCCTCGCCGCCCACCAGCTCGGCTTCGTCGAGCAAAAGCATCGGCTCGCGATGCGGCAACAGCTTCTTGAGCTCCTCTTTGTTCATGGATATCACCTATCCGATCCTCATGAGGCAGCTGCCAAACTCCACGAGGTCGCCGTCGGCCACGCAGATCTCGAGCACCTCGCCATCCGCCTCCGCCGTCACCTCGTTGAGAACCTTCATGGCCTCGATGATGCAGAGGGTCTCGCCGGCTTTGACCTTGGAGCCCACGTGCACAAACGGCTCGTCGCCCGGCGCCGGGGCAGCATAGAAAACGCCGACCATGGGAGCAGTCACCTCGGTGCCCTTAGGCTCCGACGCGGCGGCAGGTGCCTGCGCGGCAGGTTCCGGTGCGGCAGGCGCGACTGTGGGAGCTGCAACTTGAGCGGCCATGGCGCTCGGCATGGGCATGGGCACGGCAACCGGCTGCGCGGCGCTCGCGCGCTCGAGCTCGACCGCGGTGCCATCGGGCTCCTCAACACGTACGCGCGTGAGGCCGCGGTCCTCCATAACATCGGCTATCTCGGCAAGTCTTTTGGAATCCATGCTCTAGCTCCTCGTATATCTACGCAGCGCAATGGCGGCGTTGTGCCCGCCAAAGCCTAGGTTGGTCGAAAGCGCCCAGGTAAGGTCGGCGCGAACCGCGCGATTGGGCGTGTAGTCAAGATCGCAGGCGGGATCGGGTGTGTGGTAGTTAATGGTCGGCGGCACCACGCCCTGCTCGAGCGCCATGGCGCAAGCCATGACCTCGATGGCACCCGTGGCGCCGATCATATGGCCGGTCATCGACTTGGTCGACGAGACATGTGCGGTGCGCGCCGCGTCCTCGCCGAGCGCACGCTTAATGCCCGCCGTCTCGGACGAATCGTTGAGCTTGGTCGATGTGCCGTGGGCGTTGATGTAGAGGCCCTCGGAAGGCTTGACGTCGCCCTCGGCCACTGCCATCGATATCGCACGGGCGATACCTGCCGCATCCGGGTCGGGACTCGTGATGTGGTAGGCGTCATCGGTGTTGCCGTAGCCCACGACCTCGGCGTAAATGTGCGCACCGCGGGCCCGTGCATGCTCCATGCCCTCGAGCACGAGCACGCAGGCGCCCTCGCCCATCACAAAGCCGTCGCGGTCTGCATCGAACGGGCGGCAGGCCGTCGCGGGATCGGGGTTGGTGGTCAATGCACGGCAGGACGTAAAGCCCGCAACAGCATCGGGGATAATGGCGGCCTCGGCGCCGCCCGCGAGGATCGCGTCGGCATAGCCGTGCTTGATGGCGCGGAACGCCTCGCCCACCGCATGGGCAGAAGTCGCGCAGGCGGTCACGACGGGCAGAGTCGGGCCCTTTGCCTTATGGCGAATCGCAATGTTGCCCGAAGCCATGTTGGGAATCATCATCGCAATCATGTAGGGCGATGCGCGACGAGGCCCGCGATCGGCAATCGTGTGGACGTTGTCGACAAGCGTCTGCATGCCGCCCACGCCCGAGCCCACATAGACACCCAGGCGATCGCGATCGACCGCGCCCTCAACATCGAGGCCCGCATCGTGCATGGCCTCGTCCGACGCTGCCAGGGCAAACTGAACGCAGGGGTCCAGGTGCTTGGCGTCACGCTTGCCAAAGTACTCGTTGCCGTCAAAGCCCTTGACCTCGGCCGCCACCTTGACGGCAAACGCATCGGTATCGAAGTGCGTGATCGGGCCGATGCCGCACGTGCCGGCACACATTGCCGCCCAGGTGGCAAGCGCGGTGTTGCCGAGCGGCGATACGGCACCGATGCCGGTGATTGCAACTCTCTGTTCCATCATGGTCTCCTCATCCAAGCCGTTGTGTGGCTCTGGTTTCTACATCGCCATTCCGCCGTCGACGCGTACGACCTCGCCCGTAATGTAGGCAGCCGCATCGCTCGCCAAAAAGCGCACCACGCCGGCCACTTCCTCGGGCTGCGCCATACGCTTTAGGGGAATCTGCTCCTCGGTTGCCGCGCGAACCTTCTCCGAGAGCTTTGCCGTCATATCCGTCTCGACAAACCCGGGGGCAACTGCGTTCACTCGTACGCCGCGGGGCGCAAGCTCACGCGCTACTGCCTTGGTCAGGCCAATCACGCCCGCCTTGGAGGCAGCGTAGTTGGCCTGCCCGGCATTGCCCATCAGGCCCACGACCGAGCTCATATTGACGATGCAGCCGCCACGCTGGCGCATAAAGGTCTTGGTGAGCGCGCGTGTTGTATTGAACGTGCCCTTGAGATTGACATCGAGCACGCGATCGAAGGCATCGTCGCCCATGCGCATAAGCAGCCCATCGCGAGTGATCCCGGCGTTATTGACGAGCGCCCAAATCGAACCAAAGTCGTTGAACACGGCCTCGATGCACGCATTGACGGCATCGGGGTCGGCCACATCGCATTGATACGCGCGAGCTGTGGCACCAGCGGCCTCGCAGGCTTCGCACGTCTCGCGCGCCGCATCGACGCTACCGGCATAGACGACGGCGATATCAAAGCCGTCCTCCGCCAGGCCAACCGCACAAGCGCGGCCGATACCACGCGAGCCGCCCGTGATCAGTGCCACGCGACGTGAATCGTTGCGCTCGAGCGCGCCGTTGTTCAAGTTGCCCATGTCATTCCTTTCGGGTTACAGCCCTGTGGGCTATGCGAGCTCGTCGGCAATAGCTGCGACCTGCTCGGCTGTTTCGCACGAATACACGCGAACGTCGCTCAACGTACGCTTGACCAGGCCGGACAGCGTTTTGCCAGGGCCAACCTCAATAAACGTGTCGATGCCTTGATCCTGCAGAGCATGCAGCGTGTCGACCCAGCGCACGGCATGGCTCACTTGGTTGGCCAAGACATCCGATGCTGCTCGCGGATCCGCCGGATAGGGCGCCGCCGTCATGTTTGCCATGACCGGAATCAGCAGCGGAGACGGCGCGTGGCCGTCTTGGATATACGTCGCCAGCCCCTCAGTCGCCTCTGCCATATAGGGGCTATGAAATGCACCCGACACCGCGACTTTCATAGCGCGGCCGCCAGCCTCTTTTACTAGGTCGTCGAGCGCCTGCAGCGCCTCGGGCGCTCCGGCCACAACCATCTGCTGCGGGCTGTTGTAGTTGACCGGCCAGCAGTCCTCGCCGGCCTGCGCAGTCAGGTTCTCGACTTGCGCCGCATCGAGCTTGATGACGGCGCGCATGCCGCCCGGATGGCGCTCGGCAGCCGCGGCCATCAGCGCCGCGCGCTCGCACACGAGCTCAAAGCCCGCTCGCGTATCGAACGCCCCCGCAAAGGTGAGCGCAGAGACCTCGCCCAGCGAAAATCCCGCACAGGCGGCAGGCACCACGCCGCGCTCGCGCAGGGCGGCAGCCGCTGCCAGGTCGTGAACGAACACGCACGGCTGCGTGTTCTCGGTCTGCGAGAGCTCCTCCTTGGAGGCGCTCCGGCACTGCTCGCTGGTTCCCGGACGCACCTCGTCGGCGATCGCGAACACCTCGGTAGCTGCCGGCGATGCCTCGATGAGGTCGACACCCATCGCGGGGTGCTGGGCGCCCTGGCCGGCAAACAGAAACGCTACGCTACCCATGCGCACGCACCCTTCAGGACGTGCTCGGCGCCATCGACCAGATCGTCGACGATTTCGCGCGCGCTCTGGCGCTCGTTCACCATGCCGGCAATCTGTCCGCACAGATACGAACCCTCTTCGTAATTGCCGTCCTTGGCGGCCTTGCGAAGGGCACCCGTGCCCATGGCCCCGAGTTCCTCGACACTTACGCCCGCCGCCTCACTTTTGGCGTAGGCATTGGTGAAGGGGCTCTTAAGCGCACGCACCGGATGTCCCGTCGAACGGCCAGTCGCGCGCGTCGAGGTGTCTCCCGCCTTGAGCACTAGCTCTTTGTATTGCTCGGAGACGGTGCACTCATCGGCAACGAGAAAACGCGTGCCCACTTGGACGCCAGCGGCGCCAAGCATAAAGGCGGCCGCCACACCGCGGCCATCGGCGATGCCGCCAGCCGCAACCACGGGAATATCGACCGCATCGACGACCTGCGGGACAAGTGCCATCGTCGAGGTCTCGCCAATATGGCCGCCCGATTCGGTGCCCTCGGCAACAACCGCCGTAGCTCCACGACGCGCCACGAGGCGCGCCAACGCCACCGAAGCAACGACCGGGATGACCTTGATGCCAGCCTCGTTCCACGCCTTCATGTACTTGGTGGGATTGCCGGCACCGGTCACCACTACGGGCACCTGCTCATCAATCACCACTTGTGCGACCTCGTCGACAAACGGGCTCATGAGCATAACGTTGACGCCAAAGGGCTTATCCGTCTTGGCGCGCAGCTCATGAATCTGGTCGCACAGCCAGTTTGCGTCGGCATTCATGGCCGCGATAATGCCTAAGCCGCCTGCCTCGGACACAGCAGATGCCAACGAGGCGTCGGCAATCCAGGCCATGCCACCCTGGAACACGGGCTTTTCGATGCCGAGCAAATCGCAGAGAGGAGACTTGAGCATCACTACTTCTCCAATGCCGCCTCGACCGTATCGACGAACTCGCCAACCGTCTTGGGGTTCTCCTCGGTATCGAGCTCAATGCCAAACTCGTCCTCGACGGCAACGAGGATCTCGACGGTACCCAGGCTGTCGAGGCCAATCTCCTCGAGCGTGGACTCGGGCTTCATCTCGACATCGTCAAGACCGGCGGTCTCGCGGATAACGTCGCAAACGCGCTCGAAGGTCTTCTGATCTGCCATGGTAGTTCTCCTTTGTTTGTGCCCTAGGGGCGTTTTTATTTCCTATGTGCGACTACTTCCAACGAAGCAGATAGCCACCTATATCCAGGCCGGCGCCAAATCCAACGAGGGCGATGGTGTCGTCCTCATTCAGTGCGTCGGTACGTGCCAGCCGGTCAAGCGCAAAGGGAATGCAGGCGCTCGAAATGTTGCCGGTCTCGCGTAGCGTTCGAACCACGCGCTCGTCTGGCACGCCGAGACGCTTGACCGCCTGACTCAGGATTCGTTCGTTAGCCTGATGGAATACAAAATGATCGATGTCTTCGACCGAAATGCCCGCATCGCTCGCAAGCTTATGGACCGTGTCGCAGATGGCGTTGACGCCGAACTTGAACACGCGGCGACCATTCATGGACAGCACGCTCGCGCTATCTGCGGAGTCCTTAAACGGCGAGGTGCCGACCAGACCGGGAACGCGCAACGTCTCGACGTCGGGCGCCGTCGAAAGCTCAACGGCAAGGGGGTTGTCTCCCCCAGCCCCTATCACTGCAGCGCCCGCGCCGTCGCCAAAGAGCACGCAGGTGGCACGGTCGGTCCAGTCGAGCGCGCGCGTCATCTGCTCGGCAGCAACGACAAGCACGCGCTCGGCACGGCCGCGGGCGATATAGCCCTCGGCGACATCGAGCGCAAATACGAAGCCGGCGCAGGCCGCCGAGACATCGAAGGCAGGGCACGTCGCGCCTAGTCGCTCAGCAACGGCACACGCCTCAGCGGGAACAAGGTGGTCACCCGTCGTCGTCGAGCAGACGATCAGATCCAGCTGGCTCGCGTCGATTCCGGACACCTGGAGTGCCCGCTCGCTCGCCGCTACAGCAAGGTCGTCAAGTAACTCGGTGGTGCAGACATGGCGGCTCTTGATACCGGTGCGGGTAAAAATCCACTCATCCGAGGTATCGAGGAACTCAGACAGCTCGTCATTGGAAACACTGCGCTTAGGAAGCGCCGAGCCTGTTCCAAGAATCGTGAAACCCATCACTAACCTCCTTTGAGTTGTTGACGTGTTTACATCGACCAAGAGAGGATAGCGCATTTCAGTCGTTGTTGACGTGTTAACATTAAATTGTCCAAATGCGACAAAGGCTTCACATTGTGTCTATCTCTCGACACCATTGCGCGATTGCCTTATTAACTTAGGAGGTAGCAGCCGTTATGGATGCCAAATTAACGATCGTCGACGTAACCGGATCGACCAACGATGACCTGCTCGAGGCAGGAAAACAGGGTGCGCCGCACGGCACAGGACTTGCCGCCCGCGCGCAAACGGCAGGACGCGGCCGGCGCGGCCACAAGTGGGATTCAACCGCCGGCAACCTATTGCTTTCGATTGTCCTGCGTCCATGCGTTAATCCCGCAAAGTACTCTGGTCTTGCCGCCGTCAGCGGCCTAGCGGTGCTCGAAGCACTCGAAAAGCAGGGTCTTGCAAACGAGATTGGCCTCAAATGGCCCAACGACCTGGTCGCGCGAGGACGCAAGCTCGGCGGCATTCTGGTCGAGGCCGCACGCGATAACGAAGGCAAACCTTTCGCCGTCTGCGGCATTGGTGTCAACGTAAACTACACGCCCCAAGAGGTGCCCGATGGCGGCCTGGCGGCAATTGGCCTCTCGGACCTCAACGAGAGCGTTCCCGCCGTCGACATGCTCCTCGATGTGGTCTATCACGCAGTTATAGACGCTGTAGATAGCTGGGCAGAGCGCCTCAACGCCAAGGAAGAAGACGCCGGTCCGCTCGCGCCCGTCCACGACGAATATATCGCTCACCTCAATTGGATCGGGAAGCACGTTATCGCCCGCTCCCCCGCTGGAGACGAGCTGGCACGAGGCATATTTAGAACGGTCGACGATTGCGGCCGCGCATGCATTGAGACCGAGAGCGGCTTGTGCGTCTTCCACTTCGAAGAAGCATCCTTGCGCCCCCTGAGCGAATAGGGCGCCGCAGCCGCCGGCTCGGCAGACGAATTCGCTATCCCAAAATCTAAACTCAAAACAAAAGGGCCCCGCTACCGTAACGGCAGCGGGGCCCTTTAAGCTATGAGCGATATCGCTTAGAGCTTGATGTCGATGTCGACGCCAGCGGGGAGGTCGAGACGCATGAGCGAATCAACGGTGCCCGAGGTGGGGTCGAGGATGTCGATGAGGCGCTTGTGGGTGCGCATCTCGAACTGCTCACGGGAGTCCTTGTTCACGTGCGGCGAGCGGATAACCGTGTACAGGTTGCGCTCGGTGGGCAGGGGGACAGGACCGGAAACGCGAGCGCCGGTCTTCTGAGCGGTCTCGACGATGAGCTTCGCGGACTGATCGACGACCTCGTGATCATAGCCCTTGAGGCGAATGCGGATCTTCTGGGTAGCCAACTTAAACCTCCAAAGAGTGCGAGAGATGCTCTCGCGGATTACGTAACAGGGAGCTCGAACTTAGGCGTTCTTGCTCATGACCTCGTCCACAATGGACTTGGGCGCGGGCTCATAAGAGTCGAACTGCATCGTGTAGGATGCACGGCCCTGGGTCTGGGAGCGAAGGTCGGTAGCGTAACCGAACATCTCGCCCAGCGGCACCTTGGCACGGATGAGCTTGCTGTTCTTGCGATCCTCCATGCCCTCGATCTTGCCGCGGCGACCGGAGAGGTTGCCCATAACGTCGCCCATGTACTGCTCGGGGGTCTCGACCTCGACAGCCATGATCGGCTCGAGCAGCTGCGGATCGGACTTCTTGAGGGCGTCCTTGATAGCCATGGAACCGGCGATCTTGAAGGCGGCCTCGGAGGAGTCGACCTCGTGGTAAGAACCGTCGAACAGGGTGACCTTGACGTCGAGGACCGGGAAGCCGGCGATAACACCGGTGTTCAGGGCCTCCTGGATGCCCTTGTCGATGGACGGGATGTACTCCTTGGGCACGACGCCGCCGACGATAGCGTTGACGAACTCGTAGCCGAAGCCCTCCTCCATCTTCTCGAGCTTGATGACGGCGTGGCCGTACTGACCGCGACCGCCGGACTGACGGACGAACTTGCCCTCAGCCTTCTCGACGTCGTGACCAGCGGTCTCGCGGTAGGCGACCTGGGGCTTACCAACGTTAGCGTCAACCTTGAACTCACGGAGCAGACGGTCAACGATGATCTCGAGGTGCAGCTCGCCCATGCCGGCGATGATGGTCTGGCCGGTCTCGTGGTTGGTGGACACCTGGAAGGTCGGGTCCTCCTCGGCGAGCTTGGTCAGAGCCAGGGACATCTTGTCCTGCTCGGCCTTGGTCTTGGGCTCGATGGCAACGTCGATAACGGGCTTAGCGAACTCGATCTTCTCGAGAACAATCTCCTTGCCCTCTTCGCACAGGGTGTCACCGGTGGTGGAGTTCTTGAAGCCGACGCAAGCGACGATGTCGCCGGCGGCAGCGTCGTCACGGTCAATACGCTCGGCGGCGTTCATCTCGAGGATGCGGCCGAGGCGCTCGCGCTGACCGTTGGAAGCGTTGACCACGTAGGAGCCGGACTCGGCGCGGCCGGAGTAAACACGGACGTAGGTGAGCTTACCGACGAACGGGTCGGTCATGATCTTGAAGACCAGGCCGGAGAAGGGCTCGTCGAAGGAAGGATGACGCTGGATCTCCTCGCCGGTGTCCGGATCGGTACCAGTGACGGCCTCGACGTCAAGCGGGCTGGGCAGGTAGTCAACGACAGCGTCAAGCAGCTCCTGGACGCCCTTGTTCTTGTAGGCGGAGCCCACGAAGACGAGGTTGAGCTCGTTGGCCAGAACGCCCTTGCGCAGAGCAGCCTTGAGCTCCTCGACGGTGAAGTCCTCCTCCATGAGGATCTTCTCCATGAGCTCGTCGTCAAAACTGGCAGCAGCGTCGAGGAGCTCCTCGCGCTTGGTGGCAGCGATGTCAGCAAACTCAGCCGGGATCTCGTCCATCGGCTCGGGGTAGGTCATGCCCTTGTCGTCGGCCTTGAAGTCCCATGCGGTCATGGTGACCAGGTCGATAACGCCCCAGAAGTTGTCCTCGGCGCCCATCGGGACCTGAGCGGCCACGGCGTTGGCGTCGAGACGATCCTTCATGGTCTCGATAGCGTTGAAGAAGTCAGCGCCCACGCGGTCATACTTGTTGATGAAGGCGATGCGGGGGACGTTGAAGGTAGAAGCCTGACGCCAAACGGTCTCAGACTGGGGCTGAACGCCGGCAACGGCGTCGAAGACGGCGACAGCGCCATCGAGGACGCGCAGGCAGCGCTCGACCTCGGCGGTGAAGTCAACGTGGCCCGGGGTGTCGATGATCTGGATGCGGTAGTCGGTACCGTCCTTCTTCCAGAAGCACGTGGTAGCAGCGGAGGTAATGGTTACGCCGCGCTCCTGCTCCTGAACCATCCAGTCCATGGTGGCAGCGCCCTCATGGACCTCACCGATCTTGTGGGTCTTACCGGTGTAGTAAAGAATACGCTCGGTCGTGGTGGTCTTACCAGCATCGATGTGGGCCATGATGCCGATGTTACGGGTATCGGAAAGCTTGTACTTAGGCTTAGCCATGTTAGTTCCTTACCTTAACTTACCAACGATAGTGAGAGAACGCGCGGTTGGCCTCGGCCATCTTGAAGACGTCCTCACGCTTCTTGACGGAAGCGCCCAGGCCGTTGGAGGCGTCGAGGATCTCGTTGGCGAGACGCTCGGCCATGGTCTTCTCCTTGCGAGCGCGGGAGAAGTTGACGATCCAGCGGATACCCAGAGCGGTGGAACGACGGGAGTTGACCTCCATCGGGACCTGATAGGTAGCGCCACCGACACGCTTGGGCTTAACCTCGAGCGTGGGCTTGACGTTGTCCATAGCTTTCTTGAAGGTAGCGAGAGCGTCGCCACCCTCGGACTTCTCGGCAACGATCTCGAAAGCGGTGTAAACGATGCGCTCAGCGGTGGCCTTCTTGCCGTCAAGAAGGACCTTGTTGATGAGCTGAGTCACCAGGCGGTTGTTGTAAACGGCGTCAGGCTGAACCTCACGACGATTAGCTGCTGCACGACGCGGCATGTGAAATCTCCTTAAGTGTCTACCGTGCGGCGCTTAGGCGGCACACGGCGAAAGTATCAAAACGTTATCTGGCTTATTTAGCCTTGGGGCGCTTAGCACCGTACTTGGAACGGGCCTGCATACGGTTCTGGACCGGAGCAGCGTCGTAGGCGCCACGGATGACGTGATAACGGACACCAGGGAGGTCACGGACACGACCGCCGCGGACGAGCACGATGGAGTGCTCCTGCAGGTTGTGGCCCTCACCCGGGATGTAAGCAGTAACTTCGATGCCGTTGACAAGGCGAACACGGGCAACCTTACGAAGAGCCGAGTTCGGCTTCTTGGGGCTCGTGGTGAAGACGCGGGTGCACACGCCGCGCTTCTGGGAGTTGTGCTGCAGAGCAGCGTTCTTGGACTTCTTGGGCACGGAACGACGGCCCTGGCGAACCAGCTGGTTAATAGTAGGCAAAGCGTACTCCTTCTCGAATGATTCCAGCTTTCTGTAAAGTGCAACGGCTTGAATCGAGGGGTCAGCATCCCCCTACGAAACACGCAGTTCGATAGGATACGTGCCGTTAGCTGTGCCGTCAACAGACCACGCCGCCGGGCGTATCCCAAAATGAGCACATTTCCGCAAAGCCTACACAAAAGGAATCTCCTCCTGTGCGCGGGGGGCGGATTCCCGGGCCGGGCGGCACAGGGGTTAAGTTTGCTGCTCTACAGTCCTGGCTCGCACGGAGGCCACATTAAGTGGCCTCCGGCTCATGCGGAACTCGCGACAAACTTAACCCCTGTGCCGCCCGGCCCGGGAATCCGACGTGCTCGTTGGGGCAACGTTCCCTGCCAAAAAGGGACAGGTTTATTTTGGTCGGTTTTATCTGGGGAAATGCTGCGCTCCAGCGGTGATCTGCTCTCATCTCTCGCATGGAAATCGGCGGCGTTTTCGGAAGTATGCGGCAAATTATGAACTTGCCGAGCACACAGGGGTTTTGCGATAACAAATCCGCAGGTAGAGCGCTTGAGCATATGCGGTGTGGTCGACCTATCAAGATTTTGCCGCATACTTCCGAAATCGCACCTCAAAATGATCCGTTTTCCTCCGTCCCCAAGGGATCGACGGAACGCAACAGGTTGAGCAAACGCAAGCGAGCGGCCCCCAGAGCGTACAAGGTGGCATGAAAAAGGCAGGGCATTGACCTTTTGGTCATGCCCTGCCTTTTGAATGACAGATTGTAGCCCTGGGGGCCGCGCAGCGACGGAGATCTCCGCCGTTCGTTAGAACGGCGGAACTAGTTACTCCTCGTCGTTGTCCTTGGCCTCTTCGGCGTCGTCGGTGTCCACGAGCTGGTTGAGCAGCTCGTCGAGGGAAGCCATGTCCTCGTTGATCGCGCCGTTGGCGGGAGCCTTCTTGTCGTCGATCGGGGCGCCCAGGAGCTCCTCGTCGGCGTCGGCGTGATGCGTCGGAGCGGAGGTACCCAGCAGGATATCGTCCGGACCGTCGGGGCTAAAGACCATCTGCAGCAGCTGCGAGAGGTCTTCCTCGTCGGCAACGTCGTCGTTGTTCTCGAGGATGTAGAGCAGGTCGTGGGCCTCCAGGCCGTCACGAAGCTCCTCGATCGCCTTGGCACCGATACCATCGATGCGCAGCAGATCCTCCTCGGACTTGCCGACCAGGTCGCCGACCGTCTCGATGCCGACCTCGCTGAACTTGTTGGTCCAGCGCTGCGACACGCCCAGGTCGTCGAACAGGTACAGGCGAGCCTTCTCGGCGGAGATGGTGTGGCCGTTGCGGGTGAACGAACCGTCAGCACCACCGAACTCGTCGTACCCGGCCCAGTCGAGCTGCTGCGGGAGCTGCTCGTCCAGGTCCTTGAGCTCCACAGGAGCCCACTCGGGCAGCGACTTGGCGTTGGGCGAAGCCGGGCCGTCGATGTCCACGTAGCCGTCGGCCGTACGATACGTCAGCTTGGCGTTGGCGTACGGCTTGAGGCCGGTACCGGCCGGGATCTTCTTACCGACGATGACGTTGGACTTAAGGTCGAGCAGGTGGTCGACCTTGCCCTCGATAGCAGCCTCGGTAAGGACGCCGGCGGTACGGATGAACGAAGCGCTCGACAGCCAGGAGTCGATGTTGGACGCGACCTTGAGCGTACCCAGGATGACGGGCTCGGCCACAGGAGCCTGACCGCCCAGACGGGCAACGCGCTCGACCTCGTCAGCAAACTCGTAGCGGTCGACGTACTGACCAAGCAGGTACTTGGAGTCACCGGGGTTGGTGATCTGAACGCGACGCAGCATCTGACGTGCGAGCACCTCGATGTGCTTGTCGTTCAGGTCGACGCCCTGGCTGGTGTAGACGTCCTTGACGCTCTCGACGAAGGTGTGCATCGTCGACTCGATGTCGGTCAGCTTGCGCAGGTTGCGGAAGTTGACGAAGCCCTTGGTGATCTGGTCGCCGGCGCGAACCTCGCAGCCGTCCTCGATCTCGGGCATAAAGCGCACCGAAGCGGGGACGCGACGCTCGTCGAGAACACGGGTGTGGTCCTCGGAGTCGGTGAGCGTCAGCACGTACTCGGACTTCTCGGGCTTAATCGAGAGGTGACCGGAGTACGGAGCCAGCTCGGCCTCGCGACCCAGGATCTTCTCGTTGACGTTGCCGACGATATCGAACATACGGCTGACCGTAGGCAGGCCCTGCGTAATATCGTCGACGCCAGCGACGCCGCCGGAGTGAATGGTACGCATCGTAAGCTGCGTACCGGGCTCACCGATGGACTGGGCGGCAATAATGCCGACCGCGGTACCGATGGCGACCGGACGACGGGTGGAAAGATCCCAGCCGTAGCACTTCTGGCACACGCCGTACTTGGAGCGGCAGGTGAGCAGCGCGCGAAGCTTGACCTTCTTGAGGCCCGCATCGACCATCTTCTGTATGTCGGCGACCTTCTCGATGTAGCCGTCCTGCTCAAAGAGCACGGTGCCATCGGGAGCCACGACGTCCTCAATGAAGCAACGGCCGACGAGGTCGGTGTTGAGGTCGGTGGTGCCGGGGATGATGAGGTTGTAGGTGACGCCCTCGTGCGTACCGCAGTCCTCCTCGCGGACGATGACGTCCTGGGCCACGTCGACCAGACGACGGGTCAGGTAACCAGAGTCCGAGGTGTGGGATGCGGTATCGACCAGGCCCTTACGGGCGCCGTAGGTCGAAATGAAGTACTCGAGCGGCAGCAGGCCCTCGCGGAAGTTCGCCTTAATGGGAAGGTCGATCGTCTCGCCGGACATGTCTGCCATCAGGCCACGCATGCCGCCGAGCTGACGCAGCTGGGTCTTAGAACCACGGGCGCCGGAGTCGGCCATCATATAGAGCGGGTTCTCCTCGTCGAACAAGTCGAGCATGAGCGCTGCAACCTTGTCGGTACAAGCGGTCCACTCGTTAACGACTTCGATGTGGCGCTCCGTCTCGTTGATGAAGCCCTCCTCGAAGTACTCGTTGATCTGGTCGACGTTGGCCTGGGCGCGATCGAGCAGCTCCTGCTTCTCGGCAGGGATGAGAGCGTCCCACACCGAGATGGTGAGGCCGGCGCGGGTAGCGTAGTGGAAGCCGGAGTACTTGATGGCGTCGAGGATCGGGCCGACCTTGGCCTCGGGGTAACGATCGCAGCAGTCGGCAACCAGCTTGGCCACATCGCCCTTGACCATCTTGTAGTTCATGAACTCATAGTCTTCGGGCAGGCACTGGCGGTTGAAGATGATGCGGCCGATAGAGGTCTCGAAGCGCGCGGTCTTGTTGCCGGTAACGTCGTAGTCGACGAACTCGTTCTTGCCGTTCTTGACGCGGAAGATACGGGTGCCGTCCTCGTTGATGACGTTGGCATCGGCAGCGGACACGCGAACCTGGATCTTGGCCTGCATGTCGACCTCGGAGCGGCAGTCATAGGCGTGCAGCGCGTCGTCGAAGCTGGCGAACACGTGGTTCTCGCCGGGCAGGCCGTCGCGGACCTGGGTGAGGTAGTACACACCAATGATCATGTCCTGCGAAGGGATGTTAACCGGCTTGCCGGATGCCGGCGAGCGCAGGTTGTTCGCAGAGAGCATGAGCACGCGAGCCTCGGCCTGAGCCTGGCTGGACAGCGGCACGTGGACAGACATCTGGTCGCCGTCGAAGTCGGCGTTGAAGGGCGAGCAGACCAGCGGGTGCAGGTGGATAGCCTTGCCCTCGACCAGCACCGGCTCAAAGGCCTGGATGGACAGACGGTGCAGGGTCGGTGCACGGTTGAGCAGCACGACGCGACCGTCGATGACCTCTTCGAGGATATCCCACACAAAGGTGGCACCGCGGTCGATAGCGCGCTTGGCGCCCTTGATGTTCTCGACCTTGCCGAGCTCGACCAGGCGCTTCATGACGAAGGGCTTGAAGAGCTCCAGCGCCATGGTCTTGGGCAGACCGCACTGGTGCAGCAGCAGCTTGGGGTCGGTAACGATTACCGAACGGCCGGAGTAGTCGACACGCTTGCCCAGCAGGTTCTGACGGAAACGACCCTGCTTGCCCTTGAGGGCCTCGGCGAGCGACTTGAGCGGGCGACCGCCACGGCCAGAGACCGGGCGACCACGACGGCCGTTGTCGAACAGGGCATCCACGGACTCCTGGAGCATGCGCTTCTCGTTGTTCACGATGATCGCAGGGGCGTCCAGGTCGAGCAGGCGCTTGAGTCGGTTGTTACGGTTGATCACGCGACGATACAGGTCGTTGAGGTCGGACGCGGCGAAGCGGCCGCCGTCGAGCTGGACCATCGGGCGCAGATCGGGCGGAATGACCGGGATGACATCCAGGATCATGTTCGCGGGGCTGTTGCCGCCCTTCAGGAAGGCGTCAACGACCTCGAGGCGCTTAACGGCCTTCTCGCGCTTCTGCTTCTGGGAATCCTCGTCGGCGATGATGGCCTTGAGCTTCTCGGCCTCGGAGGGGAGGTCGATGGCAGCGAGCAGGTCGCGGACGGCCTCGGCACCCATACCACCCTTGAAGTACATGGAGTAGTAACGGGTCATCTCGCGGAACAGCGGCTCATCGGAGATGAGGTCGCGCTCGGTGAGCTTCATGAAGGCGTTGAAGGCGTCCGTGCGGAGCTGCTTCTCGTCCTTGCACTCTTCCTCGATGTCGACGATGCCAGAGGCGATCTCCTCGGGGGTCAGCGGCTCCTCGTCGGAGAACTCGTCAAAGTTCTCGGGGTTGCCCTGCTCCTTGAGGGACTCGATCTGGCGGGCGCACTCGGCATCGATCTCTTCCAGATCGGCGGCGAGCTCCTCGCGCAGGTCGTCAGCGTCGGCCTCGCGAGCCTCGTAGTCGACCTCGGTGATGATGTAGCTGGCAAAGTACAGAACCTTCTCGAGGTCCTTGGACTTGATGTCGAGCATACGGCTCATCGGGAAGCTCGTGGGGCTCTTGAAGTACCAGATGTGGGACACGGGAGCGGCGAGCTCGATGTGACCCATGCGCTCGCGACGAACCTTGGCCGAGGTGACCTCGACGCCGCAGCGCTCGCAGACGATGCCCTTAAAGCGGATGCCCTTGTACTTGCCGCAGGAGCACTCCCAGTCCTTGGCGGGACCGAAGATCTTCTCGCAGAACAGGCCGTCCTTCTCGGGCTTGAGGGTACGGTAATTGATGGTCTCCGGCTTCTTGACCTCACCGTGCGACCAGGAACGGATCTGGTCGGCGGAGGCAAGGGAGATCTTTACCGAGTCAAAATCAGTAGCTTCGAAATCTGCCACAGTCAACTACTCCTTATCAGTGGTCGTGGCGGCGACAGCCTCGGGTGCCTCGGCGGTCTCGGCATCCTGGGCCTCGACGTCGGTGTCAACGCCGGCGAGCGCAGCCAGGTCGTCGAGAGCAGAGGTCTCCTCGGCGGTCACAGGGGCGGAGGCGTCCTCGTCGGCATCGTGCATGGGCTCGATGTCCAGTGCGAGGGAACGGATCTCCTTGACGAGAACCTTGAAGGACTCGGGGATACCCGGAACCGGGACGTTCTCGCCCTTGACGATGGACTCGTAGGTCTTGACGCGGCCCACGGTATCGTCGGACTTGACGGTCAGGATCTCCTGCAGGACGTTGGCAGCACCGTATGCGTACAGTGCCCAAACTTCCATCTCGCCGAAGCGCTGGCCGCCGAACTGAGCCTTGCCGCCCAGCGGTTGCTGGGTAACCAGGCTGTAAGGGCCGGTCGAACGGGCGTGGATCTTGTCGTCGACCATGTGGCCGAGCTTGAGGATGTAGGACGTACCCACGGTAATGGGCTCGCGGAACTCCTCGCCGGTGCGGCCGTCGAACAGGCGGGTCTTGCCGCGCTCGTCAAGCTGGGTGACAAACTCGGGGCGCATGTGATCGCCAAAGGCAGCGGTGGCCTTGTTGAGCATGTTCTTGTTGGCGCGACGGATGACCTCGGCGATCTCGTCCTCCTTGGCGCCGTCGAAGACGGGCGTCGAGACGAAGAACGGACCGGGGACATACTTGTCGGAGTCGGCATCCTCGGTATCCCAACCGCAGGCAGCAGCCCAGCCAAGGTGGCACTCGAGCAGCTGACCGACGTTCATACGCGAAGGAACGCCCAGCGGGTTGAGGATAACGTCGATCGGGGTACCGTCAGCCATGTAGGGCATGTCCTCGACCGGCAGAACGTTACAGATAACGCCCTTGTTGCCGTGGCGACCGGCGATCTTATCGCCCTGCTGGATCTTACGACGCTGGGCGACGTAGACGCGCACCTGCTCGTTGACGCCGGGGGCCAGGTCGTCGCCGTTCTCGCGGCTAAAGCGGACGACGTCGATGACGCGGCCATAAGCGCCGTGAGGCATCTTAAGGGAGGTGTCGCGAACATCGTGAGCCTTGGCACCGAAGATGGCGCGCAGCAGGCGCTCCTCGGCGGTCAGAGCGCTCTCGCCCTTAGGCGTGACCTTGCCGACCAGGATGTCGCCAGGGCCGACCTCGGCGCCGATGCGGATGATGCCGTCCTCGTCGAGGTTGGCAAGCATGTCCTCGGAGAGGTTCGGGATCTCGCGAGTGATCTCCTCGGGGCCGAGCTTGGTGTCGCGGGCGTCGATCTCGTGACGGGTGATATTGATGGTCGTCAGCAGGTCCTCGGCCACCAGGCGCTCGGACACGACGATACCGTCCTCGTAGTTGAAGCCTTCCCACGGCATGTATGCCACGGTGAGGTTCTGGCCCAGTGCGAGCTCGCCATGATCGGTCGAAGGACCGTCGGCCAGAGGCTCGCCCTGCTCAACGGTGTCACCGACGCGCACGAGCGGACGGTGGTTGATGCAGGTGGACTGGTTGGAGCGCTGGTACTTGGCCAGGTGATACTCGTCCATGCCGCCGGCGTGCTTGACGATAATCTTGGAGGCGTCGGCATAGATGACTTCGCCGGCGTTCTTGGCCAGGGTAACCTCGCCAGAGTCCAGGGCGGCGCGACGCTCCATGCCGGTACCGACATAGGGAGCGGCGGGGTGAACCAGCGGCACGGCCTGACGCTGCATGTTGGCGCCCATGAGCGTACGCTTGGCGTCGTCGTGCTCGAGGAACGGAATCAGCGTGGCTGCGACGGAGAGCATCTGACGCGGCGAGACGTCCATGTAGTCGACGTCCTCGACAGGCACGTCGGCGGGAGCGCCGAAGGAGCCGTCGAAGTCGCGGGTACGGGCGATCACGGTATGCGGACGGACGATCTTGCCCTCGGCATCGGTCGTGATGAACTCGTTGGTCTTGGGATCGAGCGGCGTGTTGGCCGGCGCGATGACGTGCTTCTCTTCCTCGTCAGCGGTCATCCAGTCGATCTGATCGGTGGCAACGCCGTTCTCGACACGACGGAACGGGGCCTCGATGAAGCCATACTCGTTGACGCGGGCGTAGAGGGCGAGCGAGCCGATCAGGCCGATGTTGGGGCCTTCGGGGGTCTCGATCGGGCACATGCGGCTGTAGTGCGAGTTGTGAACGTCGCGGACGGCCGTCGGCACGTTGGTGCGGCGGCTGGAGCCCGACTTGTGGCCGGCAAGACCGCCGGGGCCGAGTGCGGACAGACGGCGCTTGTGGGTCAGACCGGTCAGGGGGTTTGCCTGGTCCATGAACTGCGAGAGCTGCGAGGAACCGAAGAACTCCTTGATAGAGGCCACGATCGGACGGATGTTGATGAGCGACTGCGGGGTGATCTCGTCGATGTCCTGGGAGCTCATGCGCTCACGGACGACGCGCTCCATACGGCTCATACCGATACGGAACTGGTTGGCGACGAGCTCGCCGACGGTGCGAATGCGGCGGTTGCCAAAGTGGTCGATGTCGTCGACCTTGAAGCCCTGCTCGCCAGCAGCGAGGGACAGCAGGTAGCGCAGCGTAGCGACGATATCCTCGTCGGTGAGCACCGTGACCTCTTCCTCGGTGGTGAGGTTGAGCTTCTTGTTGACCTTGTAGCGACCGACGCGGGCCAGATCGTAGCGCTGCGGGTTGAAGAGCAGGCCCTCGAGCAGGCTGCGGGAAGCATCCACGGTGGGAGGCTCGCCCGGGCGCAGGCGACGGTAGATCTCGATAAGAGCATCCTCGCGGGTAAGGGCGGTATCGCGCTCGAGGGTGCGCTTGATCACATCGGAGTTGCCGAGCAGCTCGATGATATCGTCGTTGGTGACGGCGATGCCAAGGGCGCGCAGGAACATCGTGGCGCTCTGCTTGCGCTTACGGTCGATGGAGACCATGAGCTGGTCGCGCTTGTCGACCTCAAACTCGAGCCAGGCACCGCGGGACGGGATGATCTGAGCCTTGTAGATCTGCTTGCCCGAATCCATCTCGGAGCTGTAGTACACGCCCGGGGAGCGGACGAGCTGCGAGACGACGATACGCTCGGTACCGTTGATGATGAAGGTGCCCTGATCGGTCATCATGGGGAAGTCGCCCATAAAGACGAGCTGCTCCTTGATCTCGCCGGTCTCCTTGTTGGTGAGACGGACGTCAGTCAGAAGCGGGGCCTGATAGGTCATGTCCTTCTCGCGGCACTCCTCGACGGTGTGCGCGGGATCGCCAAACTGATGCTCGCCGAAGGTAACCTCGAGAACATGGTTCTGACTCTGGATGGGGCTGGATTCCTTGAACGCCTCACGAAGGCCCTCGTCCTTAAAACGCTCAAAGGATTCCCTTTGAACAGAGATAAGGTTGGGGAGCTCCATGGCCTCCGGGATTTTCCCGAAGCTGACGCGCTTGCGCTCAGTGGCAGTGTATGCGTAGGTCACCAGGTTTTTCCTCCTTCACGGAAATGCTCGGTGGATTGGCGAGGCATAGCTTCGCCAGTTATCGCAACCTAATAGTTTATCAGGTACCGACCGTTGAGCAAGAAAAGCCTTGACGTGATTGAGTTTTTGGAGTAGCAAAGTTTTTCGACAGAAAACATGCAGGTAGATGGATGTGTATCGAACACCTGTTCATATATTTTCTGTGAACAGAGGGTTAGCAATCGCAGCTCTTATAAAAAAACGGGCGCAAACCGAAGTCCGCACCCGTAAATGTCGATGCCCGAAGGCTTACTTACGCATCAAACCGCCGCGCTCGTCGATGGCATCCCAGAAGGCGCCGGCAAAGCGAGGATCGCTTGCAGCCATGAGGGCGTTGGTGGCCATCCAGCCAGACGGGGTACCGGTATCGTAGCCCGACAGCGGGTCGATGACGACGGCGTACATGGCCTCGCGGTCGAGCGAGCGGGCCATGGCGTCGGTCAGCTGGATCTCGCCGCCCTTACCGGCCTGCTGATCGGCCAGCAGGTCCATGACCAACGGGCTCAGCAGGTAGCGACCGACGATGTACAGGTTGGACGGAGCCGCCTCGGGAGCGGGCTTCTCGACCAGGCCGCCGATGCGCCAAACGGCACCGGGCTCGTCGTCGGCGGCATTCTCGAAGCCCTCGAGAGCGCCCACGCGATCGCCGGCGATAACGCCATAGCGGCTGACTTCCTCGGGAGCGCACGCGGCAACGGCGATAACAGAAGCGCCACCGTGCTCCTTGGAGACGGCAAGCATCTTGTCGCAGATGTCGCGGTTGGGCACAACGTAGTCGCCCAGAAGAACCAGGAAGTTCTCCCCCGCCACAGCGTCAGCGGCAGAGCGAATGGCGTGACCGAGGCCCTTGGGCTCGTACTGATAGCGGAAGTCGACCGGCATACCGCCCGCATGGGCGACGGCGTCGGCATAAGCATCCTTGCCGCGCTCGCGCAGCAGGTTCTCGAGCGAACGATCGGGCTGGAAGTAGCTCAGCAACTCGGGCTTGCCGGGAGAGGTGACGATAATGGCGTCGTCGACCTCCTCGGGGTCGAGCGCCTCCTCGACGACGTACTGGATGACCGGCTTGTCGAGCACCGGCAGCATCTCTTTAGGCGTGCACTTGGTGCCAGGCAGAAAACGCGTGCCAAGACCGGCGGCGGGGATGATTGCCTTCATAGTATTCAGGGATCCTTTCGCAGGCGCAGGATGCGCCCTGTGCGTGCGGCACGGCGGCCGCAGACCAAATTGCGATACCGGTTTATCTTACCGCCGTTAATTAACGTTAATGTAGGCAAGCGCCATTCTTCAGCAGGTCAACGCAAATTATTGCTCGAATGGTGCAATTTTATCGCCCAACGGTAGCGACCCCAAAGCACCGCAAGCGGCAGCAATTTGTATGCCGAGCCAACAAAATAGAAGGATCAAAACGAAAAAGACGGGGCTCGCAATGCGAACCCCGTCTGCAAAGAAATCTGGCGAGAAAGCCTGATTACTTGAGGGTGACAGCAGCGCCAGCAGCCTCGAGCTTCTCCTTGGCAGCCTCGGCGTCCTCCTTCTTGGCACCCTCGAGAACAGCCTTGGGAGCGCCCTCGACGACCTCCTTGGCCTCCTTCAGGCCAAGGTTGGTGAGCTCACGGACGGCCTTGATGACCTGGATCTTGTTGTCGCCGAAGCCCTCGAGCACGACGTCAAACTCGGTCTTCTCCTCGGCCTCAGCAGCGCCAGCGGCGGGAGCGGCGACAACAGCGGCAGGAGCAGCGGCGGAAACGCCGAAGGTGTCCTCGATAGCCTTAACGAGCTCGGAAGCCTCGAGAAGGGTCATTTCCTTAAGAGCATCGATGATCTCATCGGTGGTAAGCTTAGCCATTTCTAAGTCCTTTCGGTTTCCGTGTCTGTGCACGGAGATCAGTTAAAACACGGCGCGAATGCGCCAGGGGTGCGGCGTTGCCGCCGCGGGTGAAAACAGCGACTAGGCTGCCTTCTGCTCGGAGACCTGCTGGATCGAACGAGCGAGACCAGAGGAAACGCCGTTGACGCAGACAGCGATGTCGCGAGCGAAACCGGAGATGAGACCGGCAATCTGGCCGAGAAGCTGGTCCTTGGTGGGCAGCTCGGCGATAGCCTTAACATCATCAGCGGAAACGGCCTTGCCGTCGGAGATACCGCCCTTGATCTCAAGGACGCCCTTGGACTTAGCGGAGAAGTCCTTAAGGGTCTTAGCGGCCTCGACCGGCTCGGTCTCGTAGAACACATAAGCGACGGGGCCGGCGAGGATCTCGTCGAGCTCGGGCTGCTCCTGGTTCTTGAGAGCGATCTTGACCAGGTTGTTCTTGTAGACCTTCATCTCGGCGCCGCACTCGCGAAGCTGATGACGCAGCTCCTGAGCCTGCTTAACCGTCAGACCGTTGTAGTTGACGACGAACAGACCGGCGTTCTCGGCGATACGGGACTCAATCTCTGCAACCTTGTCGATTTTGTACTGCTGGGGCATGAATTACACCTCCTCGAATTCTTTCCGGGCACGGTCCGCCACAAGGACGTGACGGGGGCATGTCCAAAAAGAAAGCCCCCGCGCTGCATGAGCGACGGGGGCGAGAAGACATATCTACTCGACCACCTCGGCTGGCGGGATATCCCATTAAGCTCGCGGGCAATGCCCGTTTGCACCGGCTGTCTCTGGCAGCGGATTCGTGCGTGAACCGAAATTATTATGGCGGGGACCCCGGCGTCGGTCAACGGAAATCCGGGCTGCACACAATTCCACCATTCCGACCGCGCCGCCGAAGGCCGGGCGCAAGGTTTTCGCTCGGTCAGGTCCTGGGCTCGCTCGGAAAG